>ERZ773359.2009-NODE-2009-length-26594-cov-5.309092_pt1 | contig 26594 bp, 23 predicted proteins | sample MGYA00374955_ERZ773359 | MGnify/ENA primary metagenome ERZ773359 (study PRJEB29098, sample SAMN04486028) | biogas fermenter metagenome | study: EMG produced TPA metagenomics assembly of the Biogas fermentation microbial communities from Germany - Plant 4 DNA1...
CTGGCTTTAGGAATGTTGGGGATGCACGGCACCTACTGGGCCAATATGGCCATGCATGAAGCAGATTTAATTGTTGCTATTGGCGCCAGGTTTGACGATCGTGTGACCGGTAATTTAAAACTTTTTGCCCAGCATGCCAAAATTGTGCATATTGATATTGACCCGGCTGAAATCGGTAAAAATGTCAAGGCTGATGTGCCTATTGTGGGTGATGTCAAACAGGTACTGACACAATTACTGAAAAAAGTTAAGCCCAAGGAACATCAGCCATGGCTTGAACGTATTGCCGGGTGGCGAGAAGAAGCTCCGCTAAAGTATAACCAGGAAGATAATGAACAGATTTTGCCACAGTATGTCATCGAGTCGATTTATCGTGTGACGAAAGGGGAAGCTTTAATTGCCACGGAAGTAGGCCAGCACCAGATGTGGACGGCCCAGTACTACCGTTTCAAAAAACCCCGTTCCCTCATTACCTCCGGCGGTTTAGGCACAATGGGATTCGGTTTCCCGGCCTCTATCGGTTTACAAATCGGAGCACCGGAAGCAACCGTCTTTTGTATTGCCGGGGATGGTAGCTTCCAGATGAATTTGCAGGAACTGGCAACGGCAGTTGCGTACAACATACCGGTTAAAGTGGCAATTATTAATAACCAGTATTTAGGTATGGTGCGCCAGTGGCAAGAGCTCTTCTTTAATAAGCGTTATTCTGCGGTGGACATACAAAAAAGCCCCGATTTTGTCAAACTGGCTGAGGCTTTTGGTGCTGTGGGCCTGCGTGCCGAAAAACCGGCTGAAGTAGTGCCGGTAATTGAAAAAGCCCTTGCCACACCGGGGCCTGTAGTGATAGATTTTAGAGTACGTTCGGAAGAAAATGTTTACCCCATGGTGCCACCAAACCATGCAATCAGTGAAATGGTCAGGGGGGATTAAAATGAAGCATATTTTAGCAGTACTGGTGGAAAATAAGCCGGGAGTACTGGTCCGTGTGGCCGGATTGTTTGCCAGGCGCGGTTTTAATATTGAAAGTCTTGCCGTCGGGAGAACAATGGATCCGGGAATTTCACGCATGACCATTGAAGTAGATGCTGATGAAAAAACATTGGAGCAAATAAATAAACAGTTAAACAAACTGGTTAATGTGATAAAAATATCCAACCTGACACAAGAGCCTTCCGTCGATCGGGAATTAGTGCTGATTAAGGTTAAGGCTCCTGCTTCCAGTCGTGCTGAAATTCAGCAGATTGTAGAAACATTTCGGGCTAAAATTATAGATGTTTCACTGCAATCGCTGATTATTGAAGTTACAGGCAACGAGGAAAAGCTGGAAGCCATCCAGTTGTTATTATCCCATTACGGGATTTTGGAAATTGTACGGACCGGTAAAATTGCCTTATTGCGGGGCAGTAAAACGATTAAAAATGGGGAGGTAAAATAAATGGCAAAAATGTATTATGACAGTGATGCAAATTTGGCTGTGCTGGAAGGACGGACGGTGGCCGTTATGGGCTACGGCAGTCAGGGCCATGCGCAGGCACAAAATTTACATGATTCCGGGGTTAATGTCATTGTAGGTCTGCGCAAAGGCAGTCCCCGCTGGGCGGAAGCTGAAGCTGCCGGCCTGAAAGTAATGACAGTGGCGGAGGCGGCCAAAGCAGCCGATGTGATACAGATTTTACTGCCTGATGAAAAACAAAAGGAAGTATATGAGGCAGAAATTAAAGCAAATTTAAAAGCAGGGGACGCTTTAGTTTTTTCTCACGGTTTTAATATTCATTTTGGCCAAATTGTACCTCCGGCCGATGTAGACGTCATTATGGTGGCACCGAAAAGCCCGGGTCATTTAGTGCGCAGAACATATACCGAAGGAGCAGGTGTGCCGGGCCTTCTAGCCGTCTACCAGGATGCAACCGGTAAAGCTAAAGACATCGGTTTGGCTTATGCCAAAGGAATCGGCTGCACAAGAGCCGGTGTCATTGAAACTACTTTTAAAGAAGAAACGGAAACCGATTTGTTTGGTGAGCAAGCAGTGCTTTGCGGCGGTGTCTCTGAACTAATTAAAGCCGGTTTTGATACACTGGTGGAAGCAGGCTATCAGCCGGAAATCGCTTATTTTGAATGTTTACATGAACTGAAACTAATTGTGGATCTCATCTACGAAGGTGGCCTGTCATATATGCGTTACTCCGTTTCTGATACGGCCCAATACGGCGATTTTACCAGGGGTAAGCGGGTTATTAACGAAGAGACGCGCAAAGAAATGAAAAAAATTCTGCACGAAGTGCAAACAGGAAAGTTTGCCCTGGAGTGGATCCAGGAAAACCAGGCCAATCGTCCCTACTTTAATGCCACTGACAGGTTGGAAAAAGAACAACTACTTGAAAAAGTGGGCAGAAAATTACGTCGCATGATGACCTGGATTGATGCTAAGGAAGATTTTTAATTTATACTTATTCCCTTTAATAAAAATAGCGTGGTGTTTAACAAACATCACGCTAATTTTCAATTTGTTTTAAAATCTTTAATAAGGACAGATTTTGATCAAATCTGTTATGCTCTACACATTAGAAGGAGGGAAGATGAGTACGAAATAGTGATTTGTATGAAAAACATAAGGCATCAACCCTGTATGTTTTTTGTAATTTTGTATAAAGATAACATAAAATATGGTTTAACGAGAAATATTAAGAGCCTGAGCAGGAAAAGCTGTCGTAATAGTCGAAGTAAGCTATGTTTCGCTTGATTTCCTGATTTCCGGCAAAGTTAAAAGGAGGCGTTGGCGTGAAAAATTATACGACAGAGAATATCCGTAATGTTGCTCTAATCTCTCACGGTGGAGCAGGTAAAACTTCTCTGGCCGAAGCCATGATTTTTACCGCCGGAGCTACTAACCGTTTAGGGAAGGTAGATGCCGGTACCACTACTACTGACTTCGACCAGGAAGAAATTAAACGTCAGATTACCATTAATACTTCTTTAGCACCTATTGAATGGAAAAACGTTAAAATCAATTTACTCGATACTCCGGGATATTTTGATTTTATTGGAGATACTATCAGTGCTCTACGCGTTGCCGATGCGGCTGTGATGGTAGTTTCGGCCACATCCGGGGTTGAAGTGGGAACAGAAAAATTCTGGGCTTATGCTGATGAGTATAAGCTGCCCCGTCTGGTTTTTGTTAACAAAATGGACAGGGAAAATGCCGATTTCGGTAAAGTTTTTGCCCAACTGCAGGAGTTTTTCGGGCTGAATGTTGTTCCTATGCAGCTTCCCATCGGTGCGGCAGATACTTTTGCAGGCGTTGTGGATTTAGTTGCCCTAAAAGCTTATTCCTTCAGTGACAACGGCAAGAAGATGACTGAAGGTGAAATCCCCGCCGAGTTAAACGATGCCGTGGAGGAATACCGGGAAAAATTAATTGAAGCGGTTGCTGAAAGTGATGACGACCTGCTCATGAAATATTTAGAAGGCGAAGAGCTGACAGATGACGAGATTAATGCAGCCCTGAGAACCGGCATCCTTACCGGGAAGGTAGTACCTATTCTGTGTGGTGCAGCTACCCTTAATACCGGTACACAACCATTGTTGGATACTATTGCCACGTCTTTCCCCTCCCCGGCCGATGCAGGGGAAGTTAAAGGGACCAATGCAGATGATGAAGAAGTGGCGATTAAAGTTGATGCCAACGGGCCTGTCAGTGCTCTTGTCTTTAAAACTCTTGTGGACCCCTTTGTGGGTAAAATAACCTACTTTAAAGTTTATTCCGGTACTGTCACAGGAGACGGCCAGCTGTATAATGCCAATAAAGGCAAAAACGAACGGTTGGGACAAGTCTTTACCATGTTGGGTAAAAACCAGATTAACCTGGAGCAAGTACCGGCCGGTGATATTGCCGCCGTGGCCAAGTTACAGGACACAGGTACCGGTGATACACTGTGTGATAAGCAGAATCTGGTTAAGCTTGAACCTATTGCTTTCCCCACACCTGTTACCACCTTCGCCGTAGTACCGAAAAAACAGGGTGAAGAAGAAAAAGTGGCGCAAGGGGTAGCTCGCTTCTTGGAGGAAGACCCCACTTTCCGTCTGGAGCGGAATACAGAAACCAAACAAACTTTAATATCCGGCATGGGCGAACTGCACTTGGAAATCATTACCAGCAAACTCTTGCAAAAGTTTGGCGTTGAAGTAGAATTGTCCCTGCCCAAAGTTCCTTATAAAGAAACTATTCGCGGTACGGCCAAAGTGGAAGGGAAACATAAGAAACAATCCGGCGGCCGCGGTCAGTATGGTCATGTCTGGATTGAATTTTCGCCGCTACCCTCCGGGGAATACTTCGTATTTGAAGATAATATTTTCGGCGGTGCCGTACCGAAACAGTATATTCCCGCTGTAGAAAAAGGCTTGCGGGAAGCTATGGAGCAAGGAGTTTTGGCCGGCTATCCTGTTGTTGACATTAAAGCCAGCTTGTATGACGGTTCTTTCCATACAGTTGACTCCTCGGAAATGGCGTTTAAGATTGCTGCCAGCCTTGCCTTTAAGAAAGGTATGGAGCAAGCCAATCCCGTTTTGCTGGAGCCGGTAATGTATGTGGAAGTAACTGTACCGGAACAGTTCATGGGTGATATTATGGGCGATATGAACAGCCGTCGCGGACGCATCCTTGGTATGGAAGCCAAAGGTGGCAACCAAGTGATTAAAGCCCATGTGCCCATGGCGGAAATGCTCAAGTATTCTGTTGACTTGCGGTCAATGACGCAAGGCCGTGGTTCCTTCACCATGGAGTTCGATCATTACGAGGAAGTGCCGGCGCATTTAGCTGAACAGATTATAGCTGAAGCAAAGGCAGCACAGGATGAGGAATAAGGTAAACATCCTGCAAAAGATACAAGAGCAAGCACCAACAGGGCGCTTGCTCTTTCGCTTCGCTTGCTCATACTTTGCAGTAATTTTGAATACATTGCATTAGCAAGCTTGTTGGAGGAGAAAAAATGATAAAAAAAATAGCAGTATTATACGGCGGCCGTTCCGGTGAGCATGAAGTTTCCGTCAATTCTGCCCAGGCGGTTATGGAGGGCCTGGAGCAAATTGAAGATTATGAAGTTGTGCCTGTATTTATTACTAAAGAAGGTGAATGGCAGCTTCATGGCAACCGTGTGGCACTGTTGCCTGATCCCGCCATTGGCGGATTGTACCTGCTTGACGGTGAAAGCGGGGGTAATATTGTATCCATTGATGTTGTTTTTCCGGTTTTACACGGGACTTTCGGTGAGGACGGCACGATCCAGGGGCTGCTGGAACTGGCACGCATTCCCTATGTGGGTGCCGGTGTTGCCGGCTCTGCCGTGGGCATGGATAAAATTTTAATGAAAGCTGTGCTCAAATCTTTCGGCTTGCCGGTTGGGGATTATCTGTGGTTTACGGCTACCAAGTGGAAAAAGGACCGGACCAAGCTGGTGGAAGATATAGCGGCGAAGCTGGGGTTTCCTTGTTTTGTGAAGCCTGCCAATTTAGGTTCCAGTGTGGGCATCAGTAAAGTTTACAAGCAGTTTGAATTAGAGCCGGCGGTGGAGGAAGCTCTGCAGTATGATCACCGGATTATTGTGGAAAAATTTTTGCCCGGCAGTGAGATAGAATGCAGTGTTTTGGGCAACGATGATCCCATGGCATCCCTGCCGGGACAAATTGTTCCCTGTAATGATTTCTATGATTACAAGGCTAAATATATTGATGATCGTTCTGCATTGATTATTCCGGCTCAACTCCAACCTGAGACAGTACAGCAGGTGCAGGAGTTGGCGATAAAAGCATTTTTAATGCTGGACTGTGCCGGCTTGGCCCGTGTTGACTTTTTCGTCGATGAAAAAGCGCGAAAGATCTGGATTAACGAGATAAATACCCTGCCCGGTTTTACTGCTATTAGTATGTACCCGAAATTGTGGGAAGCCAGTGGCATTCCTTTTCCTGAACTATTGCGCCGGCTGGTGGAACTGGCGGAAGAGCGGGCTGCAAAAAGAGCGCAGTTAAAAACCAGTTTTACTCCGGCTTAAAGCTTATGTATTTTGTTTTCCTATTTTACTTGTCCAAATTTATAAAGTATAGTAAAATAAGGTACTAAATCTTAATCTGGGACATGTCTTGAAGGGGGTATCTATGGATGGCAGAACAAGACACTTTACGCGTTAAAGTTGGCCAGGCAGAATTGCTGGGCGGCGTCATTATGGACGTGACCACACCGGAGCAGGCTAAAATAGCTGAAGAGGCAGGGGCCGTAGCTGTAATGGCTTTAGAGCGGGTGCCGGCAGATATTCGGGCTGCCGGGGGAGTGGCCAGGATGGCAGATCCCGATATTGTTTTACGTATTATGGATGCGGTCAGTATTCCGGTGATGGCAAAAGTCCGTATTGGCCATTTTGTAGAAGCGCAAATTCTGGAAGCTTTAGGCGTTGACTATATTGATGAAAGTGAAGTCTTAACACCGGCCGATGAAGAGTTTCATATTAACAAAACTTTATTTAAAGTACCCTTTGTCTGCGGAGCCCGTAATCTAGGCGAAGCATTACGGCGTATCGGTGAGGGTGCATCTATGATTCGGACAAAAGGAGAACCGGGTACAGGTAATGTGGTGGAAGCTGTACGGCATATCCGTATGGTTTTAAGTGAAATCCGCAAACTGCAAAACACGCCGGATGAAGAATTAATGACTTTTGCCAAAAATATTGGCGCACCTTTCGAGCTGGTCAAGGAAGTTAAGCGCTTGGGCCGCTTACCGGTACCTAACTTGGCTGCCGGCGGAATTGCCACCCCGGCTGATGCAGCTTTAATGATGCAGCTGGGCTGTGACGGGATTTTTGTCGGCTCCGGAATCTTTAAATCAAAGGACCCCAAAGCCCGCGCCCGGGCTATCGTTGAAGCAACAGAACATTATGACGATCCCAAAGTCCTGGCTGAACTTTCCAAGGGGCTGGGTGAAGCCATGTCCGGTGTGGATATCAGCGCTTTGCGTCAGGAGGAAAGGATGCAGGAGCGGGGCGTTTAAGGGCAGGTTTTAGTAAAAAACTTGCGGATAAGATAGATTTAGGAGAAGGTAATAAGCCTTCTCTTTTTTTCTCCTATATGCATTTAAGCGGTGCAGGACGGGATAATTCAGCTGTGGATAAAAAGGAGAATTTTTATTGTTTGTGGAACTAAAGATAGGGTGACAATATGAAAGAGAGATACTTATTTGATTTGTTAGTACCGGCCCAAAAAGTGCCTGTGGTCACGGTTGGTAAACGGAGAAAAATAGTACGGCAAGAGAGGCCAGCAGATAAATTTGCGGCTTTAACACAGGAAGCCTTATCCTGCCAAGGCTGCCGTTTGCGCCGGGGTGCAACCCAGGTAGTTTTTGGGGTAGGCAATCCGCAGGCAGTCCTTATGTTTGTGGGGGAAGGCCCCGGAGCTGATGAGGACAGACAAGGTATTCCCTTTGTGGGCAGAGCAGGACAGCTTTTAGATAAAATTTTGGCGGCGGCAGAAATTCGCCGTGAAGATACCTATATCACCAATGTGGTTAAATGCCGGCCGCCTCACAACCGCATGCCCACAGAAGATGAAGTGGCAGCTTGTCTGCCCTTTTTAAAACGACAGATTGAACTGATCAAACCGCAAATAATTGTTTGTTTAGGGGCATTGGCCACACAGACAATTATTGGGCCGGAAGCACGTGTGTCTGTTGTGCGCGGCCGCTGGTTTGATAAATTTAATGCCCGCGTCATGGCTACTTTTCACCCGGCGGCACTTTTGCGGGATGAGCGTAAAAAACGTCCGGTGTGGGAGGATATGAAAAAAATCAGGGATTTTTATCGTTCACTGATTTAAGGGAGGTTAAGCATGGCCAAGGTTCTTGTTGTTGATGATGAGAAAACCATTGTTAAGGGCCTTAAATTTGCCCTGCAAAAAGAGAATTTTGAAGTGCTGGTGGCCTATGACGGCAAAGAAGCTTTGGAGATTTTTGAACAGGAAGCACCGGATTTAATTGTGTTGGATTTAATGCTGCCGGAGATAGACGGTTTTGAGGTTTGCCGCCGGATTCGTAAAACCAGTGAAGTCCCCATTATTATGCTAACTGCCCGCGGAGAAGATATCGACAAGATTCTTGGTCTGGAGCTGGGGGCGGATGATTACATGACAAAACCTTTTAATCCCCGTGAATTGGTGGCGCGAATCAAAGCGGTTATGCGGCGTTCCCAGAACAGGTTAACCAATCCCGCTTCTTTGCAGTATATCCGTTTGCAAGACTTACAAATTGATTTATTGCAGCAGAAAGTACGCGTGCGTGATAAAGAGGTGGATCTAACCAGTAAAGAATTTGCCCTGTTAAGTTTACTGGCAAGTAATCCCGGTCGTGTTTTCAGTCGCGAAAAATTGTTGGAGCATGTTTGGGGTTATGATTACTATGGTGATGCGCGCACGGTAGACGTGCATATCCGCCATTTGCGGGAGAAAATAGAGCAGGATCCGGCTGCCCCGCAGTTAATTCTCACTGTTTGGGGGGCAGGTTATAAATTCCGGGAGGGGAAGAATGTTTAACAGTATCCGTACCAAGCTGACAGCCACTTATATCATGCTGATAGTGGCTGTCATGGCCTTTGCAGCATTTTTCCTCTTTAATGTTCTCAATAATTATTACCTTGCCTACGAATACTCCAAACTACAAGGTGCAGCAAAAGTAGTGAGAGATTTAGTCGCCACCAAGCTGCAGGCGGCACCGGATGTTGTGGATATTTCTAACCAGGCTGAACTGGTGGCCAGACAAAATAATGCCCGCATTTTGATTACCGACCATAAGCAGCGTGTGCTCGGTGATTCGGTGCGTGTGGACGGGCTGGTGGGAACGACACTGGACCGGATGGAAATTGCCCGTGCTTTAATGAGATTTGAAGATGAAGCCTGGAGCATCCAGTATTCCGAATTGAGCGAAACTTGGGTGATGCAGGTGGCCGTACCTGTTTTAAGCGGTGAAAAAGTTGTAGGGGCCGTGTTCATTTCCTCCTCCCTGGCCGAAGTATATGATGTGCAAAAGGACCTACGGAATTATATTGTTATTTTAATTCTTCTTACTATTGTCTTTGCCGGTTTCATCGGGCATTTTTTAGCCCGCCGCATTACTGATCCCATTGAATCATTAACGGTGGCGGCGGAAAAAATGGCGGCGGGTGATTTGTCACAATATGTTTCCGTCCGTTCCCGGGATGAAATTGGGCGTCTGACAAAACAGTTTAACGAAATGGCCAATCGCCTCCAGGAAAGTACCAGACAGTTAAAGGATTTTGTAGCCAATGCTTCGCATGAGATGCGCACGCCGCTGACGTCCCTTAACCTGCTGGTGAAATCTTTGCGGGAATACCCCCTGGAGCAAGAAGAACAGGATGAATTTTTGGCAGATATCGATCAGGAGCTGGAGCGTTTAATTAATCTGGTAGAAGAATTACTGGATCTGTCCCGCCTTGACCGGTTGGCGGCGGAAGATACAATGATGACCGTAAATGTGGTGCCGCTTTTGCGTGATACTTTGGAGATCATGCAAAAAAGGGCGGAAGACAAAAATATTGCTTTAGACTATAATTTGGCGGAAAAAGCTTCAGCCTTTGTGGTACCTCATCAGATTAAACAGATTGTTTTTAACCTGGTTGATAACGCCATTAAGTATACGCCGGAAGGCGGTCAGATTAACGTCAACCTGGTCCAGGAGCCTAACCTGCTCAAATTAACGGTGAGTGATACAGGTATCGGTATTCCGTATGATCAGCGGGAAAAAGTATTTGAACGTTTTTACCGTGTAGATAAAGCACGCTCGCGGGAACAAGGCGGCACCGGACTCGGGTTATCCATAGTGTTGGAAATTGTCAAACGTCATCACGGTAAAGTCTGGATTGAGGACGGACCGGGGGGACAGGGTACAACATTTATTGTTACGCTACCCAGATTAACCCTGCCCACAGGGCGCATCGTTAATAATCATTAACAAATCTTCACACGTATAAATGAAGTTTGCCGTTATAATATGAAGAGGCGGGAAAAATGCCGCAAAACGTAAAATATTGAGGGAAATAAAATGAAAAGAAGGATTTACAATTTAATAATTTTGCTTTTAATTGCCCTCTTAAGTGTGGCCGGCTGTAGTCCGCGTATGAGGTATAGTGAAGGCAAACCGATCGAGCCCATTGCGCCGGGCAATGAGAAGGGGGAAACTCCGGCTGTGGGCCAGTTTAGCGTCAAAAGCAGTGATGTGCAGGTTACAGATCTGGCAGTGACAGCCGATGGTGCACTGACTGTGGTAGGTACGGCGGCTAAAGTTGTTTATCTTTTGCAGAATGATGGTACGGCACTATGGGAAAAGGAACTTTCCTCCGTGCCGTTAAAGACATATTTAGATCCGAACGGGCGCTTTCTGGCGGTGGGGACAGAAGGAGGTCGGCTGATTGTCCTGACTCCTGAACAAATAGAATTATATACACATCAATTTGAGGATCCTGTTGCCAAGATTGCGGCTTCCCTGAAGGATGATTACTTGGTTATAGGTTTAAACCGGGGAGAAGAAGCAGATCACCTGGTGGCACTGTCTGCAGGGGAAGTAAGCTGGGAAAAAGAGCTGCCGGGAATCATTAATGCTATAGTTGTAGGAGAGGGAAACCTTCTCTTTGTGAACTGGCAGGAAGAGGAGATTCCTTATTTAGCCGCTTTTTCCGCAGAAGGGGAGTTATTGTGGGTCAAAGAACAGCACCAGCAGCTGACGACAGATAAAAGCGGCCAGATTATTGTCAGTACCAGCGATAGTGAGATCATCTGCTACAACAGTAATGCAGAGGCAATCTGGAATTATGAAGCTGGCGGCCGGATCAAATCTGTGCAGATGGCACAGAGCGGGATGTATCTTGCTGCCGTGGTGGTGGATGAGTCTATACAACAGGAAGAGCTGCTTTATTTAAATATTAACGGTAATAAAATGTGGCAAAAACGCCTGCCCAATGATGCCGATATTCTGGTGGGCGCCGAGGGCAACCGGGTGTTGGTTGCTTCCTGGCAACAATATCAGGATGATGTCACCAAGATTTATCTATATGATCAGCAGGGAAGTGAGCTAAATGTCCTTAATGTGGCAGGCAGGGCGCAAAAAATAGCTTTTGCTTCCCAGGCAAACACATTGGTTGTAGGTCTTGAGGACGGCAGTATTTACTTTTTGGAAACAACGGAAAAATCACAGTCCTTTGATTACGCAGACAAAGTAATTACTGATTACTATCGCCCCGTTGTCTTTACCAAGGAAGAAGGGGCAACACATCTGCAATTATTCTTTTTTGATGAAAATGCGGAATATTTGATCCCGGTGACGCGCAGTATTAAAAACAGCCAGTCGCTTTTGCGTGATACCATACAGGAACTGATTAGGGGGCCGGCGCAAAACAGCGGCCTGGTACGTGCCATTCCTAAAGATGCCGAAATTACGGTGACAGAAAGTGAAGGCACGGTTTATATTGATTTGCCGGCTTCTCTGGATGAAAGAGCGGGCACGGCGTTTCTGCAAGGCGTTTTAGATTCCCTCTTGTATACAATAAGTTCCATTCAAATCGATACAATTAAACAAATCCGCTTTACTGTGGATGGCAAGGAACAGGAAAAATTCGGTCAAGAAGGCCTTGCCATCGGAGGAGCGTTTATTCCGCGGCCTTTCGGCAAAGACAGCAGGGAAAATCTGATCTTTTTACCTCATAGATCCGGTATGCGTTTTTACTTGCGCCCGCACACAATAACTTTGCCTGACCTTAAAGGGGAAGCGCGGATACGCGCAATTGTGGAAAAAGTAATTGAAAGCTATAATAAAAAGTTTGGTATTAAGGTGACTTTAAATTCACTTCAGATTCAGAAAAATACTGTTTATCTCGATTTTGAAGCTTCTTTTAACCGTACCTTGACCAATACGCCGCTGGCGGCAGCCCGGGCAGCCATGTTACGTGACGCCATTGCCTTATCACTGGTGGAGAATTTACCGGAAACTACAACAGTAAAGTTTACGGTGGAAGGCAATGAGCCCAATCAGCCTTCCCACTATAAGCCCTGGGAACTGGCAGTCAGACGGCCGTACTATATCAATATGGAAAATTAAAATAGTTTTGCTTCTTACCGGGTAGCGGCCAATCTGCTTGCGGATTGGCCACTATTTGGATATAATAAGACAAAAAAGTAAAGAAAGAGGTCCTTTTTTTATGCAGATGTTTCGGGAAGAAATAATTCGTTTACTTGAGGCCAATGTGCCTTTAGATACGGAACAGATTGCAGCGGAATTGGAAACACCGCCTAACCCGCAAATGGGGGATTTTGCTTTTCCTTGTTTTAAACTGGCCAAAACATTGCGCAAGTCGCCTGCTGCCATTGCCGCGGAACTGGCAGAGAAACTTCCGGAAAGTGAACTTTTTGCCCGTATAGAGGCTAAAGGGCCCTATTTAAACTTTTTTTGCGAGCGCAAAAAATTGGCGCAAATGACGGTGGAGAGCATTTTACAGCAAAAAGAGCAATACGGGCGTACCGGCATAGGTAAAGACAAGACTATTGTCATTGATTTTTCCGCCCCCAATATTGCCAAGCCCTTTGGAGTGGGGCATTTGCGTTCCACTGTGATCGGCCATGCCCTTTACCGCATTTATCAGGCTTTAGGCTACCGTTGTGTGGGCATAAACCACCTAGGGGATTGGGGCACACAATTTGGTAAACTGATTGTTGCTTATCGCATGTGGGGTAACGAAGAGCTATTGGAGAAAAATGCTATTAACCATCTGTATGAATTGTATGTCCGTTTTCACAGTGAAGCAGAAAACCGACCCGAACTGGATGATGAAGCACGGGCTTGGTTTAAAAAACTTGAAGACGGCGACAGTGAAGCTTATGCTTTATGGCAGCGTTTTCGCCAATTAAGTCTGGAAGAGTTTAAGCGGATCTATGCTATCCTTGGAGTAGAATTCGATTCCTATCAAGGCGAAAGCTATTATAATGAAATGCTGGATGACACCGTGAAGATGGTGGAAGAAGCCGGCTTGGTCAGTCAATCGGAAGGGGCGCTCATAGTCGACTTAAGCGCTGAAGAGATGCCGCCGTGCCTGTTACGGAAGCAAGACGGAGCCACCTTATATGCCACCCGGGATTTATGTGCCGCCATTTACCGCTACCAAAAATATAAGTTTGAAAAGGCTCTTTATGTGGTAGGTGCTGACCAGGCACTTCATTTCCAACAAGTTTTTACTGTGCTGAAAAAAATGGGCTACGACTGGGCCGAGCGGTGCCTACACGTGCCTTTTGGGCTGATTCGTTTTAAAGAAGGGAAAATGTCTACACGTAAAGGTACTTTGGTCCTTTTGGAAGACGTTTTAGACCGTGCCACCGAATTGGCCAAAGAGATTATTCAAGAAAAGAATCCCACCCTTGAGAATAAAGACGAAGTTGCCCGGCAGGTGGGAATCGGAGCAGTCATTTTTGGTGATTTAAGTAATGACCGGATTAAAAATATTGAATTTGACTGGGACAAAGTCCTGGATTTTTCCGGTGAAACTGCACCTTATGTCCAGTACGCTCATGCCCGTATCTGCAGTATTCTGCGCAAAGCAGAAGGCTGGCCGGCCGCTTATGACGCATCACTTTTGACAGGCGATGAGGAACAGGCTGTGATTGGTCTTTTGGCCCGTTTTACCGATATGATTATACGGGCGGCTGCCGCTAACAAGCCTTCCGTTATTGCCCGTTATGTGGTGGATGTGGCAGCGGAATTTAACAAGTTTTACCACCAGTGCCCTGTGCTACAGGCTGAACCGGAGCTGCGTAACGCGCGCCTGGCTCTTATTGATGCCGTCAGACAGGTACTGGTTAACGGACTGTGGCTTTTAGGCATAGCCGCGCCGGAAGAAATGTAAAAAATTTAAAGTAGGCAAGAAAAAATCGCTCCTGGTAGACGGGAGCGATTTTTTAACGAAAAGCAGAAATTAAAAAGATAAGGCCAAACAAAACGAAAAGCAAAGCACTGCCCAATTTAATCATTCTAGCCGGCAGGCGGGAAAGAAAGCGTGAACCTAAATAAGCTGCAAGGCTGTGGTTAATAAGTTGTCCGCCCATGGCACCGAGAAATATTGCCACCGGGGAGCCGTACGCTGCTGTGAGGGCGATGGCTGTCAGTTGTGTTTTGTCCCCCAGCTCGGCCAGAAACACCATAATAAAAGCCTGTAAAGTAATATGCTTATGCGGCTGTTCAATTTCACAGCTATCATCTTCACCTTTACAAGAGGCCAGATAAATACCTACTGCCAAAAAAAAGAGGCCGCTGGCAATCATAGTTACTTTTGTCGGCAAAAGTTCGGCAAGAAAATCGCCTAGAATTACTGCTATACCTGTAATGACGCCCAGTGCGCCCAGCGACCCGGCCAGGACACGTAGCGGCGGGTAGCGGGTGGAAAGAGTCAGTGTGACAAGTTGAGTTTTATCTCCCATTTCTGCCAGCAGTGTGGCCAAAAATGCGGCAAAAAAGGCTGTCAAAGGATCACATCCAATCTGTAAGGATACTGTTATATTATACCACAATGAAGCTTGTTTTACTTGCATTTTTAGAAGCATGAGGGTATACTATGGGTAATATTCATTATCCTGAGAAAACCGATGAAGGGCAAAAGTAGCCTGTTGAGCTTCTTACAGAGAGCCGGTGGTGCTGCAAACCGGTAGAGGCGCAGGTGAATTCCGGTCCGGAGGTGAGCGGGTGAAATTAGTAGCCCGTTCCGCACCGTGCGTTAACCGGTTTAGAGGGGACAAAGCAGGCATTGGCTTACTTTGTCAACCAGGGTGGTACCGCGAGCATACTCGTCCCTGTATAGGGACGTTTTTTTATTTTTAAAATAAAAAGGGAGGCCTGACAAGATGTTAGATTTAAAATTTGTCAGAGAAAATTTAGATATTGTCAAAAAAGCGGTGCAGGATAAAGGTGAAGAAGCAGCCATTGATCGTTTTACGGAAATAGATGCCAGGCGCCGCAATTTATTGCAGGAAACAGAACAACTAAAAAATAAACGTAATACTGTTTCTGAAGAGATTGCCCGGATGAAGCGGGAGAAAAAAGATGCCAGTGCCACCATTGAGGAGATGCGCCTTGTTTCCCAAAAGATAAAAGAATTGGACAATGAACTGCGCCAGGTGGAAGCCGAGCTGCAGGAGATTTTGCTGACCTTGCCCAATATTCCTGATCCGTCTGTGCCTATCGGTGAAACTGAAGCAGACAATGTCCCGGTACGCCACGTAGGGGAAGTGCCAGAATTTGATTTTGAACCGAAAGCGCATTGGGATCTTGCCGTAGATTTAGATATTATTGATTTTGAACGTGCAGGTAAAGTAACAGGGGCTCGCTTCGCTTTTTATAAAGGGCAGGGAGCTCAATTGGAACGGGCATTAATTAACTTCATGCTTGACTTGCATACTTCAGAACATGGTTACACAGAAGTATTCCCGCCCTTTATGGTCCACCGCAACAGCATGATCGGAACCGGGCAACTGCCTAAATTTGAAGAAGACGCTTTTCGTGTTGCCGGCAGTGATTATTTTCTAATTCCCACGGCGGAAGTGCCTGTAACTAATTACCATCGTGAAGAAATTTTAAGTGAAGAGCAGTTGCCTCTTTTATATGTAGCTTACAGTGCCTGTTTCCGTGCCGAAGCCGGAGCCCATGGCCGCGATACCAGGGGACTGATTCGCCAACACCAGTTTAATAAGGTGGAACTGGTGAAATTTGTCCGTCCCGAGGATTCCATGGAGGAACTGGAAAAATTAACACTTAATGCGGAAGAAGTTTTAAAACGCCTGGGTTTGCCCTACCGCACCATGCTCATGTGTACAGGAGATTTAGGTTTTGCCGCCGCCAAAAAGTATGATTTGGAAGTATGGCTACCATCATATAATACCTACCGTGAAATCTCTTCCTGCAGTAACTTTTTAGACTTTCAGGCGCGCCGGGCTGGTATTCGTTTCCGCCGGGCAGCAGGTAAAAAGGCTGAATTCGTGCATACACTTAACGGTTCCGGTGTGGCCATCGGCAGGACTGTGGCAGCTATTTTAGAAAACTATCAGCAGGCGGACGGAACCGTAAAGATTCCTGAAGCTTTACGCCCGTACTTACCCGGCATACCCAGCGGCTATATTGGGAAATAATGACAATATGTTGTTATTGACAAAGCCTTTCACACTGTGTTATACTGATTTATGCGCCCGGAGGGGTGTCCGAGCGGTTTAAGGAGCTGGTCTTGAAAACCAGTGACTCGAAAGAGCCGTGGGTTCGAATCCCACCCCCTCCGCCATTTATTACACCGGCGGAGTATAGTGAAAAAAATTACGGAGAGATGGCCGAGTAGGTCGAAGGCGGTCGCCTGCTAAGCGATTAAGCGGGACTAAAACCCGCTTCGAGGGTTCGAATCCCTCTCTCTCCGCCATATATTTTGCATAAAAATACAGCACTCAGCGTGCTGTATTTTTTTCTAGCCGGCAGGGCGGCAGATTGCGGTGAAAACCATAAAGCTCCAGATGTAACAATTCGTTAAAGAAAAACTATACCAAAATTGTTTAGAATGCAGGCAAAAGGAACATATCATAGGAGGTTCTTATGGAATTTGCAAACAAAGTGGTGCTCATTACCGGGGCTACGGGTGGGATTGGCAGCGCCACGGCAAAACTTTTTGCTGAAAACGGCGCCATACTGGCATTGCAAAGTACGAGGAAGCAGTCTGCTGAAGCACTGGCAGAAAAATTGCAACTGCCGGAGGAAAGATTTATTGCCCTGGAAGCAGATGTTTCCCAGGAAGCCGATGTTAAAGAATATGTGGAGGCTGTCCTGCACAAGTTCGGCCGGATTGATGCTTTCTTCAACAACGCAGGTGTGGAAGGTAAAACACAGCCTATTCACGAGACTACAGCCGATAATCTGGAGAAAGTGTTCGGGGTCAATGTCTACGGGGTGTTTTACGGGCTGAAATATGTGCTGCCGGTGATGGTGGCACAAAAAAGCGGCAGTATCATCAACACGGCTTCAGTGGCGGGGTTAACCGGATTTCCGGGGATGGCTCCTTATGTGGCATCAAAGCATGCCGTTATTGGTTTAACACGCACCGCAGCTTTGGAAGCAGCAGCCGCCGGCGTGCGGGTTAATGCAATTTGTCCTGCCCCGGTTAATACAAGAATGATGAGAGCCATTGAAGCCGCCTCCGGCAATCCGGAAGAGGCGCGTAAAAGTTTTCAAAGCGTGGTCCCGCTGTCACGGTATGCCGAACCGGAGGAAATTGCCCAGCTCGTGTACTTTTTGGCTTCAGACAAATCTTCTTTTATAACTGGAGGTACATATTTGATAGACGGCGGCATGACAGCAGGGTAGGATGCGCTCCTGCAAGTCCCTTCGCAGGAAGGGACTTGCATTTTTCTGAGAAATAGTTACACTTTTATGGCTTTATCCGGGAGGTCCGCTTATGGTGACACAAATAATGCCCCGCAATTTTCTTCAGCGCCAGAAGATCATGCGGAAAGTGCTTATCAGCCTTATACCCGTCATACTGGGAGGAGTGTACTTCTTTGGCTTGCGCCTCTTATTGCTGCTTGTGGTCGTAACGGTTGCCGGGATTGCAACCGAGTACCTCTTTGCCAGGAAGCGCAAAGCAAAAGTGACGGAAGCCGTACTGGTAAGTTCGGTATTGTTTACACTGTCGCTGCCTGTCTCCACGCCCTTTTGGGCGGCTGCGCTGGGCATCTCCTTCGGCATCTTTTTCGGCAAAGAAGTCTTTGGCGGTTTTGGCCACAATGTCTTTAACCCGGCTATTGTTGGCCGGACGTTTCTTCTGATTTCTTTTCCGGGACACCTCACTGCTGCCTGGACGCGAATCTTTACCACTTTCCCCGGCGGTTTTATCCACTATATCGCACCGCCGCTGGATGCGCTCACCCAGGCAACGCCTTTGGCTCTTTTTCAGACCGGTGAAACGCTGCCCTTGTCAAAGGTTATAGTGGGAAATGTTTTTGGCTCCATGGGGGAAACCAGTGTGATTCTTTTGCTGCTGGGCGGGATTATTCTGCTTGCCGGCAAAGCGGCAGACTGGCGGCTCATGCTGTCGCCCATGCTGGGTTTTGTGGGATTGACATCTGTTTTGAAACTCGCGGGGGTCGGCGGGATTCCCCATCCGCTCTACGGCCTTTTTACCGGCGGCTTTTTCTTCCTCTGCATCTATTTCGTAACGGAACCGGTAACGGCACCGAAAACAATTCCCGCCAAATGGCTCTATGGTATCTTAATCGGTGTAATTACGGTCATCATCCGCTACTTTGGCATTTTCGCGGAAGGTGCATCCTTTGCCCTGCTGATCATGAACATTTTTGTCCCCCTGCTGGATGACGCGGTGAAAAGCCTGCAAGCGCTACGCAAAAAGGAGGCTGCCGCATGAGAAAGTTTTCCCTTAAACCGGTATTGTTCATGGTCGTGCTCACTTTTGTTTACACCTCCGTTCTCGCAGGCATTAATGCCGCCACGACCGAACGGATTCAGCTTAATGAACATCTTGTGGAACAGAAAGCTTTTCTCTATGTCCTGAATATGCTGCCGGAAAACCACGATCCGGATCTAATCAACGAGTTGTACAGGCGGCATATCCGTGAGCTTAATAGGAACGGTCGCGTACTTTATGAAGGGTTGGACAGCGCAGGCGAACGGGTAGCCTATATCGTTCCTTTTCACGGGAAGGCTTTATGGGGCGAACTGACGGGCGTTGCGGCATTTACCCCGGATTTTTCCACCATACTTGGTATTGATTTTATCAAACACGCGGAAACACCGGGGCTGGGCGGCCGGATTGACGAATTGTCTTTTAAAGAGCAATTCAGGGGTATTCAGATTAACCCGGAAGCAGAAGGCGACTTCCTGGTTTACCGTCCCAGACCGGGCGGCCAGGTGGACGCCATTGCCGGTGCTACCGGTACATCCAATGCAGTGCTTCGCATACTCAACGACACACTGGCCGCCTTGTTATTTGATACCGGGGAGGCGCTCCTGCATGAGTAGAAAAATAAAAGACATTTTTTCCCTGGGTGTGATTAAGGACAATCCGGTTTTCCGTCAAATTCTGGGGATTTGCTCTTCGCTGGCAGTTACCAATCTGATGCTGAATTCGCTTGCCATGGGGATAGGACTGATTTTTGTCACATCCCTCTCCAGTCTGACTGTTTCCGCTTTACGCAGGTACACCCCCGGCCACATCCGTATGATGGTCCAGGTTTTGATTATTTCCGCTTATGTAATCATTGTGGATATAGTCTTAAAGGCATATTTCCCCGCCCTGAGCAGCGCCCTGGGACCTTATGTGGGACTTATCATCACAAATTGCATTATCATGGGGCGCTGTGAAGTATATGCGCAAAAAAACCCGCCTTTGGCGTCCTTTCTTGACGGGATTGCGAACGGTTTAGGCTACAGCCTGGTGCTTATGACCATAGCTTTTGTGCGAGAACTTTTGGGTTTTGGCACTGTTTTTGGCGTCAATGTCCTGGGACCAAGCTGGGTCAGGTGGGTCATTATGATCATGCCGCCGGGCGCCTTTTTTGTGCTGGGTCTGCTCATTTGGGCAACCAACCTTTTTCTGCCGGCCAATGAGGCCGGCAAAGCGTCCTCTGCAGGGGGTGGCCGGTAGCAATGGAAATGAGTCCGTTTATTGTTTTTATGGCATCGATCTTTACCAACAATATGATTTTGGCCAATTTTTTAGGCATGTGCTCGTTTATTGCCGTTTCCAAAGAAAAAAGCGCCGCCTGGGGACTGGGCCAGGCCGTCACTTTCGTCCTGACAGGGACATCAGTTATTAATTACCTGGTGTATCATTATGTCCTGGTGCCTTATGGGCTGGTGTATTTGCGCTTTATTGTCTTCATCATCCTCATAGCAGCTTTTGTTCAGCTTGTCGAGATGATCATTGAGAGATATTTCCCTGTTCTTCATCTCCATTTGGGTATCTTTTTGCCCCTGATCACGGTAAATTGCGCCGTTTTCGGAGTCTCGCTCTTTACCGTAATCCGCCAGTACAATTTGTTCCAGGCCGCAGCATTTGGTTTTGGTTCAGGGGTCGGCTGGACTATGGCTATTGTGGCTCTGGCCGGAATCCGCCAGAAAATAAAAAATGCTCCCCTTCCCAAAGGATTGGAAGGCGCGGGTATCACGTTAATTATTACCGGAATTATGGCTCTTGCCTTTATCGGCTTCTCCGGCATCATCCACGTGCAGTAGGGGGGTGTTCCCTTGGCAGCAATTATGCAAACTGTCCTGATTGTAACCGGCATGGCCGGACTCCTTGCTTTCATACTGACTCTGGCCAAGTTTTACCTTGCCAATTACGGCAAGCTTACAATTACCATTAACGATGAGCGGGAGCTTGTGGTTGACGGCGGCGAGACGCTATTAGCCACACTGGGCCGGCAGGGTATTTTTCTGCCTTCCGCTTGCGGGGGGAAAGGTACTTGCGGCCTCTGCAAATGCAGAGTTGTTGCCGGCGGCGGCCCGCTGCTGCCTACAGAAATACCTTTTTTCACTAAAGAAGAACAATTGGCCCGGATGCGTCTTGCCTGCCAGGTCCGGGTAAAAAATGACCTGAAACTGATCATACCCGGGGAACTGCTTGCCGCCCGCAGCTATGAAGCAGTTGTTGAATTCATCAAGGACGCCTCTCCGACTGCCAAACATCTGCGCCTCCGTTTAGTCGGCGGGCAGAAAATAAAGTTTAAGGCCGGCCAGTATATCCAACTGGTAGCACCGCCTTTCCCGGGCAATCCGGAACCCGTCTTCAGGGCTTATTCCCTGGCTTCCTCGCCTGCGGAAGAAGATGCTGTTGAACTGATTATTGGTTACAAAGAAACAGGTATTGTCACCGTTTATGTGCATAAACATCTGGCAGTTGGCGACAAGGTTGCCTTCAACGGGCCCTTTGGCGACTTTTGCCTGCGTAATTCGGATGCGGAAATCATCCTGGTTGCCACTGGCACCGGCATCGCCCCCATTCGCAGCATGCTCTGCCAGATCAGGGACGAGCAGATAAAACGCAAGACCACTTTGTTTTACGGCGCCCGAACGGAGGCGGACTTGATCTGCGCCGAAGAGATGTATGAATTTGAAAAGACTATTCATGATTTTACCTACAGGCCTGTTCTTTCCCGGGTCGGGGAAGGTTCCGCCTGGCAGGGCGACCGGGGGCGTGTCACAGATTCCATAGAGAAATACCTGAAGGACGGTGACAATAAGGAAGCTTACATTTGCGGCAGTCCCGCCATGGTGCAGTCAACGCTGGAGGCACTGCTGAAAAAAGGCTTTAGGGAAGACAAAATTTTCTATGACAAATTCGGCTAAACAGTTTACCCCGCCCGGTGGCCGGGCGGGGTTTTTGCCTTTATGCCCTCAATGTTTGTTGCTTCTGTATTATTTGGCGATTTTGCTATACACGCATCCATACGGTAGGGAATATATTTAATACAACACGCAATCTTGCAGCGATTGTGGGTGAAAGCATGCATGTTCTGCTGACAACTTATTTGGTGCGCAGCGGTGTATTGACACATGTCTGGGACTTGGTGCAGCAGCTGCCGATGCATGGTATTGACGTTACCGTAGCCATATTGCAGCAGGCTGACAAAGGGAGCGCCTCTGAACCCGGTTCCGGCCGGGAGAAATTCAGCAATCTTCTAGGCCCCATCAGCCGCGGGAGTTACTGCTTCTACCGTACTGCCGACGACCTGGCGGCCATTTGCCGGGAAAACAAAATTGAGCTGCTTCATGCCCATTCCCGGCTTGTCTATCCTGCCAGCCAGGTTGCGGCCAAAAGGCTGGGCATTCCCCTCGTACTCACATTGCATGGTGTTTTCCCCTGGCAAAAGTTTTATCCTTCTTCGCTGTTGCAGGCGCAGGCGATTATTGCCGTCGGTCCCGCCCAGGCTGCCGGCACAGAGCAGGTGAGTGAAAAAGTTGTGATTATCCCTAACGGGGTTGATACACAGTATTTTTGCCCGCAGCCGTCAGCACCCTGGCGACAGGGGGAAGAGCTGCACATTATCTGGTTCGGCCGCACAAACGGTGCTTCTTCCAGGGGAGTGGCCGTCCTGGACCGTGCTATTTATCTGCTGCGCAGCCGGGGGCTTAAAATAAAAGCAACTTTGATCGGGAGAGCCGCGGATGTCTGTGTGCATGAATTTGCAACCCTGGACTGGGTTTCAGACCCGCTGCCCTATTTGCAAAGCGGACATCTGGCCTTCGGGCATGGTAGGTCGCTGCGGGAAGCCATGTCCTGCGGAAATGTGGGGTTTTTGCTTGGCCACGGTTATGGCGGACAGGTGGAAGCTTCCTGGTTTACAGGCGATAATTCCCGGCCTGTCAGTGCAATTCCCGAGTACAATCTGCCCAAACCGGATGCGGAGGTTATTGCAGCAGACATTGCCCGCTTTTATTATAATGAAAAATTGTTGGAGATGGCCCGCATTGAGGCACGCCGGCTTGCGCTCCTCTATTTTGATGTGCAGGAGATGATCAGGAAAACTATCGCCGTCTATGAGAATTGCCTGGCTGCGATATAAGGCGGGCAGGCGACATGCGCCGGCTTTCCGGTCATGTGCCTGCTACTCCGGGCGGCCTGGCCGAAAGCCGGTCCTCGCGTCTTATGGGGTATGTCAGAAAACTGGATTAAAGTCCGGGGGCGGAGTATGGGGGATGCGTGCCACTACTTCGCCTTCGTATGCAAAAACGGCCTCAGTCCCGCCGGTAATTTCACCGATGACGGCAGCCTGTGCCCCTTGTTCCCTGATGGCAGCCAGGACTTCGTCAACATCCTGCGGTGCAACCTGGAAGAGCATCCTGGCCTGGGTCTCGCAGATAACAATTTCTTCCGGGGTGAGCCTGGTTTTTGTCGGGACGGCTGAAAGGTTTACTTTGGCGCCCAGGCCGCCAAAGCGGGTGGATTCGCTGACTGCTGCGCCGATGCCTGCTGCGCCCAGATCGGAACAAGCCTTAATTTTGCCTGTCCTGATGGCCGCCAGGGATGCTTCCAGCGTCACTCTTTCTTCTGCGAAGAGGGCAACGGCAGGGCGGAGTTCATCCACCAGTCCGGCGCGGAAGAGGGTGTCATTACCGTCATTGCCGGTTTCTCCCACAATAATTAGTTTGTCACCAACATTTTTAGCCGGCTTGGTGAGAGGTTTGTCGGACACAAGCGGTCCGATGACGGACACAACAACTGCCGGCACGATATCGCTAAAGGACGCGGAGAACCCGCCGCCGACGACAAACACCCCCATGGCCTTGCACATGTCGCTGATGCCTTTTACCATGAGATTTACCCTTTCGCCGCTTGTCATGACCTGGCAGTTGCCGCAGGTGCATTCCCCTTTAAACCCGCAGGGACCTACAATTACCTGCTCTTCCAGGGGCCTTGTCCCAATGAAATCCAATAAAAACATTGGCCTTCCACCCATGGCGACCACGTCACGCATGGCGCCGCCTGCTCCGGTGGCGGCTGCGTCATAAGGACGCGGCACGGCGGGCGAGCAGTGGCTTTCCATTTTTGCAACCATCAACTCGCCGTTTGGCATGCGAAATACTGCGGCATCATCATTGGCATCCGGACCTACCAGCAAACTTCCCGGCCACATGCTGTCCACGCAGTCGTTCAGCTGCTTGAAAAGGCGGAAATCCACCGCTTTGTCGGTATTGTGGTGGAGATGGACAAAGAGGGCGTGCATCAAAGCTTTTTCCAGCCTGTTCATAAATCTACCTCCTCCTTCTGGTGTTCAGGCAAGCATTTGTGCCCGTGGACGCGCTGTTTTTAACTATGTAGCAGTTGGACTATTTTATTTTACTCCAATCAGGTTCGTACTTCAAAATTTTTTTGCTTCCGTCTGCAAAATATGGCTTCAATCCCTTCCGGAAAGCCCGGGCAGGCGGCTGAAGCTTTCAATTTATACATTTCTACATCGGCTGTGTGGATAGCCTGCAGCAACTCACCCTTTCCCCTGACGACAGCAATACCGTATGATAGTTCTATGGGAAAAGCAAATTTACTGTTTGCCTGTAATGCCTGATTGACTCGGGTCAGCACTTTTTCGGCAGTTTCAGGCGAGCAGTCTTCCAGCAAAAGCAAAAATTCATCGCCGCCAAAGCGTATAACCTTGTCTTCACTGCGTACATGCGCTTTTAGTACGCCGGCAATTTCCTTCAATACCTCGTCGCCCGTGAGATGCCGTATGTATCATTAATGTGCTTAAAATTGTTGACATCGGTCATGACTACGGCAATCGGCTTCCCTGTCGGTTCCGTACCGGAAAGGTATTGCTCGACAATTTCATTGAAGTACCGCCGGGAAAAAACCCCTGTCAGCTGGTCGGTTAAAGCGGCCTGCCTGTACCGGTCTTTGCTCTCTTCCAGCTTTTTGGCCAGCCTGCTTATATTGCGGAAGGCAAAATTATTTATAGCAATAAAAACGAAAAAAATGAAGACCGGCAGCGTAAAAGCTACCCTTGCCAGTGTTGAATGCAGCGGTTCATAAATGATGCGGTCCGGGGCAGAAGCAACAAAGTAAAAGTCCGCATGTTTTAACTGTTTGGCATACCAGGTTATATTACCGTCACCGGCCAAGACTTCGCCTTCACCAAGATACTGTAAAATTTTTTTGCCTGCCAGCTTCTCTTCCGCCTCCCGAGCGGTATAGATCATATGTTCCATATAGCTTTCATGGATGCCTTGCATGAGTTCGGACATCTGGACAAAAAAAAGATCATAGCCGATAATTTTTTCCTCTTCCCTGACGGGGGAGTAAATTGTCAGAATTAGTTTTGCCGGATCGATATGCAGGGTAATATGATCAATATCTTGGACGTTATCTAATCTTTCCCTGACAATAGTGCCCAGCTCGGCGATAATTTGCTCATCCATGATACGTACTGCACCTGCCAGGTGTTCCAGGGCGGCGAAACCGTCTTCGTATTCCGGCCCGATGTATGCCTTTAATTCCGCCAGTGTAATTCTGCCCTTTTTATAGTCTGCCATGGCCTGCCTGATCATGCTTCTGTTGGAAAGGCTGGCGGCGGCATATATGCAGTGTTCCATAAAATTATCAAGAGTATAGGCTACTCCTTCGGCAGCATAGATATAGTTTTGCTGAATACTTTTCTTCAGCGCCTGCCGCAATGGCTGGCTAATCAAAAAATAAGCTCCCAGCGCTATCAGGCACATTGTGCAAAAAATTGACAAACGGATTTTCTGCAATTGCCTGACCAAAGTCGTCTCACCCCTGTACTGTCGGGCATTCCCTGGAATCTTGTTTCTGCGGCTCTCCTGCAACCCTTTGGCCTGTCTTCTCCTTTCCGGCCGTTTTTTACCTTGCCCGCACCTGTTTATAGATAAACTATAGCAATACTGCCAGCACTTTATCTTAACGATTGCTTATGATGATTCAACAACCGTCTGCTTCTGACGTTTCCCGCACGGCAGCCGTTTCTAGCGTGAAGCACCCCTGCCGGGCAGGCAAGGGAGCATGCAACATGAATTTTGCCTCCCATCCCTTCTGAAGTAATAAAACAAATGTCTGTGAGTCACTTGGTAGTGCTTTCCTGGCTCAGAGAAGGACAATACAATTAAATACAAAACAAAAAGAAGGACAACAACAAAGTGGTGAACACGCCAAGATAAAATAAACAGACAAACCAATATTGTTGTTGAACTGTCGAACCATGTTATTATAAAAAAATGCGAATGGAAAAAATTGAACAAGGCGCCAAAACGCCTAAAATATTCCAGCATGGCAAAAAATATAATGCTTAAAGAACTTGCATTCTCATAGGGTTTATGTTAATATAATCAAGTAACACGCGCCCGTAGCTCAGCTGGATAGAGTAACTGACTACGAATCAGGAGGTCAGAGGTTCGAATCCTCTCGGGCGCGCCATCCAAAGCAGGATAATGCCAATGCATCATAAGCATTGGCATTTATAAATTATAAGGCGAGGCGGCGCAAGTGGACGACACCGGTTTTATGCGCGAAGCGTTGTCGGAAGCGCAAAAAGCTTTCCGGAAAGGCGAAATACCAATTGGTGCCGTGCTTGTACACAGGGGAGAAATAATTGCCCGCAATCACAACCGGCGGGAAGAATTACACGATCCTACTGCCCATGCGGAAATCCTTGTGCTGCGTGAAGCAGGCGCTATCCTCGGCGGGTGGCGCTTGCCAGAAACCACCCTCTATGTTACCATAGAACCATGCCCCATGTGTGCCGGCGCGCTTGTCCAGGCCAGGGTCAGCCGCCTGGTCTACGGCGCCGCGGATGCAAAAGGCGGCGCTGTAGCCTCGCTTTACCGCATTGCCACTGATGAGCGTCTCAATCACCGCCTGACTGTCACCGCCGGTGTTCTGGAAGCGGAAGCCGGGGAGCTGATGCGCCGCTTCTTTCAGGCACGGCGCGGTTAAGAAATGGAGAGATGGCCGAGTCCGGTTTAAGGCGCACGACTCGAAATCGTGTGAGGGTTGACCCCCTCCGTGGGTTCG
>ERZ773359.2010-NODE-2010-length-26592-cov-7.424765_pt1 | contig 26592 bp, 16 predicted proteins | sample MGYA00374955_ERZ773359 | MGnify/ENA primary metagenome ERZ773359 (study PRJEB29098, sample SAMN04486028) | biogas fermenter metagenome | study: EMG produced TPA metagenomics assembly of the Biogas fermentation microbial communities from Germany - Plant 4 DNA1...
GGCGATCATCGGCCAGCCGCACGGGATGGGCAGCCCCGGAATATACGCGCCGCCCTTTTCCGGGCCAAAGAAGAGCTGCCCCATGTAGCTCGGGTTGATGACCAGCAGTAGCACCGCCAGGCCAATCGGCAGGAAGCCGATGAGCATGCCCGTGATGCGCCCCTGCGCGGTCAGCGTCCGGATTTCACCCTTGATACGCACGCGCTCGCGGATCGTCTCGCTGATCGTGTCGAGGATCTCCGCCAGGTTACCACCGACCTCGCGCTGAATGTTCACCGCCGTGAACACCAGGTCGAGGTCCTCGCTGTTGATGCGGGAGAGCATGTTGTTCAGCGCCGTTTCCATCGGCACGCCGATGGAGATCTCCGCGACCACACGGCGGAACTCCGTGCTCGCCGGGGCCGGTGCCTCGTTCGCGACGGCTTCCATCGCCTGCGGCACGCTGTAGCCCGCACGCAGGGCGTTCACCCACAGGTTGAGGATGTCAGCTAGCTGGTCGTTGAAGTCCTTCAACCGCTTGCGCTGGCGCATGGTCACGTAGATGCGCGGGGCGAAGAACCCGGCGATCACGCCCAGCCCGCCGCCGATCACGCCTCGCAGCGCCAGGCCAACCAGCCCGAACACCACGGCCAGCACCGCATGGATGGCCAGGTACTCGACGACCGTCAGCTTGAGGTCGGCACGGCGGAGCTGTGAACGGATGGACGCCGCCATGCCGCGCCGGACCAACTCGTTGTCCAGCCGTCGCCTGAACTCGTCACGAGCTTTGGATCGCTCCGCCGCCCGGTTCTCGGCATCCGCTGGCCCTGGCTGCCACTCGCTCTCGATAAACGCTTCGAGCTGGTCGATCCGCTCGTCTATCGTGTCACGGCGAAAAAGGTTCATATGAATCTCTCCAAGTCCCGGCCTTCCCCAAGGCTACGACGCGCGGCGATCCGCTACCGGCGCCCGATGCCGAAAACGCTCGGCGGCAGTTGGATGCCCGCGTCCAGGATGCGATCCATGTTCTTCGGGCGCAGCCCCGTCGGTTTAATACGCCCGACAATGCGCGTGCCATCCATCCCCGTCTGCTCAAAGACGAAGATGTCGGACATCGTCACGACATTGCCCTCCATACCCTGTACCTCGGAGATGCGGGTGATCTTGCGCGACCCGTCGCGCAGGCGGTCCTGGTGGCAGATCAGATGGATCGCCGACGCGATCTGCTCGCGGATCGCGCGGACGGGCAGGTCCATGCCCGCCATCAGGCACATCGTCTCCAGACGGGCGATGGTATCGCGCGGGCTGTTGCTGTGAGCCGTACCCATCGAGCCGTCGTGACCGGTGTTCATGGCCTGCACCAGGTCAAGCGCCTCACCGCCACGCACCTCACCGACGATAATGCGGTCGGGGCGCATACGCAGGGAGTTGATCACGAGGTCGCGGATGGTGATCTCACCCTTGCCTTCAATGTTGGGCGGGCGGCTCTCCAGCCGGACGACGTGCTCCTGGCGAAGCTGAAGCTCGGCGGCGTTCTCAATCGTCACGATGCGCTCGTTCGCCGGGATGAAGCTCGACAGGATGTTGAGCAGCGTCGTCTTACCGGAGCCAGTACCGCCGCTGACGACGATGTTGAAGCCCGCGATCACGCAGGCCCGCATGAACTCCATCTGCTCGACCGTCGTCGAGCCGAAGTTGATGATGTCCTGTACGGTGAGCGGCACTTTGGAGAACTTACGGATGGTCAGCGCCGAACCGTCGATGGCAATCGGCGGGATGACGGCGTTCACACGGGAGCCATCCGGCAGACGGGCGTCGACCAGCGGCGAGCTTTCGTCGATACGGCGGCCAAGCGGCGCGACGATACGGTCAATGATGCGGCGCAGGTGTTCCTCGCTCTCGAAGTGCACCGGCACCTCTTCGATCAGGCCCTTGCGCTCCACATACACCTTGTCATGACCGACGGTCATGATTTCGGTGACCTCCGGGTCGTCGAGCAGCGGCTCAATCGGCCCGTAGCCCAGCAACTCCGCGACGATCTGCTCGTGCAGGCGGCGGCGCTCGTGCCGCGCCAGCACGATGTTCTCTTCCATGAGGATCTGGTTGAACAACTCGTCGATCCGCATGCGCAGGTCTTCCGAGCGGCGCAGGTCAAACGACTCGCCCGGGCCGAGGTCTTCAAGCAGCCGGCGCTGTACCAGCTCCTTGACATCCACCCCGCCAACCTGCCCGACGACGCCGTGAACCGGCTCGCGGCGGCCACGCACTGGGGCATGCCCGTCGCCGCGCGGCGTCAGCGGCTGGCTACCCGGTCGACCATCAGAACCTGCACCCTGACCCCGCTCAATTCGCTTCAATAGGCTCGACACTTATCCCGTCTCCCCTTTCCAGTCATACAGTAAGGGCAGGTGCGCAACCTGCCCGCGTAGGTTGAACGCGCGTCCCTACCGGCTTCTGCCCGGTGATGCACCCGCCCGGCTAGCCGCCAAACAGCGAACTGAACAGCCCGGCGCGGCGCGGCTTAGGCTCCGGCTCCGGCTCCTCAACCACCTCGACGCGCTCGAAGGTCTGCCGTATCAGGTTCACCAGCTCCTTCATCGGGCGCACGCTGGGCACGCGCCGCGCGTCAAGCTGGATGAGCGGCAACCCCCGGTTCATCGCCTCGGTCGTCGTCGGGTCCACCGGGATCTCGATCTGCGGTGTGATGCGCAAGAACTTGGCGATCTGCTCCGCCGTGATACGCCCGTTCGGGTCGTAGGCGTTCAGCACCAGGATGACCCGGTCCAGCGGGAAGCTGACCGTGCTCAATTCGCCGAGCATCACGCGGGCGTTCTTCAGCGAGGGCATCGTCGCCGTGGTGAGCAGCACGACGCGGTCCGCCGACTGGATCGACTCGATCATCGGGGTATCAACCGACGTGGAGGTATCGACGATGATGTAATCAAAGCGCTGGCGGAAGTACTCCAGCATATTGGCGACCGAGCCCGGGCTGATCAGATTGCCTTCCGACAGGCTGGAGGGCGAGATCAGCAGCTTGACGCCGCTCTCATGCGTCACCAGGATGCTGTCAACCGAGGCGTGGTCGATCTCCTCCGGCACTTCGGCCATCTTCGCCATGTCCACCAGCGTGTGCGGGCCGCGCGTGTTCAGGAATACGGCCACATCGCCAAAATACGGGTCGGCATCGATGATCAGCACGCTCTTGTCCGGGTCGGAGCGGATCAGCCCGATGCCCAGGTTCACGGCGATAGTCGTTTTGCCCACGCCGCCCTTCGGGCCGAGCACCGTGATCACATGCCCATTCTTGCCGTAGGCAGCGGGCGCATATGAGTACGACGTGGAGCTTGGCATCTGGCTCGCCGGTGCCTTCTGGGCCGCTGCCTCGGTGGGCCGCTTGGCATACGCACGGCGGATAGCACTGGCCAGCTCATCGGCGCTGATGGGCTTCGTCACAAAGTCCACCGCGCCCGCGCGGATCGCCTCTTTCAGGTAGTTGGCGTCGTCCTGCACGGAGACGACGACGATCTGCACCCGGGGGAACTCCGCGTGGATGTGCTGCGTCGCGGTGATGCCGTCCATCACCGGCATGTTGATGTCCATCAGAATGACATCAGGCTGCTGCTCGCGCACCCGTTCGATGGCGACTGCGCCGTTCTCGGCGAAGTCGACTATCTCGATGTCGTCCTCATATTCCAGCAAACGCCGCGTACCGTCACGCGTGTCCTGGTTATCGTCGACGATCAAGACCTGGATTTTTCTCATCTAGCTCTTTCCTGTGTTCTAGATGGCTGGCAGGTGCCAGCGCATTAGCAACCGACCGGGGGAGCGGCCTGACACCACTCAGCAGGCACGGAGCCAAAACCGGTGCAGGGCACAGAAGTGTACTCCACCAACATTATAGGGAAGCTGCCAGAGAGGCCGTATAGGGTGTTTTACTGACGTACACACGCGGGGCGCGCGCTCAGGGAGCGCGGCGGATAGGCTGGAGCGGTGAGAGGGCAACGCAAAACAGGCAGGGCCGGGAGGGCTCTGCCTGTTTAAAGCCGGAAGAGGCTAAATACTCTCGATGATATTGCTGAACACATCGCCAATGGCCGGGCCGAGCAGCGCCAGGATGACAATCACCACAACGGCGACGAGCACCAGAATCAGCGCATATTCGACAAGGCCCTGGCCTTCTTCACGTGGACTGTACAACATGAGACCCTCCTTACTCCTGTGAATTACTACGTAAGATTCTGTCCCAGGTTGCACAGCCTCGCAACAACGCCGCCGGGCGCTAGTCTTCGCGCACCTCCGGCCCGGCAGGAATCACGATCTCGATCCGCGCGCCCTGCCCCGAGGCGCTGTCCACGCGCACCTGCCCGCCGACCATGTTGACCCGCTCCCGCAGCGCGCCGAGGCTCAGCGCGGCGCTGTTGGCCGCATCGAGCGCCAGCCGCCCCGAGCCGAACCCGCGCCCGTTGTCCTCAACAACCGCCCGGATGGTGTCACCGCTCATGTCGAGCGTGACGCTCACCGAGCTGGCACCGCTGTGGTCACGCGCATTCTGGATCAGCGCCTGCACGCCCCGGAAGAGCAGCGCCTCCCGGTAGTGCTCAAAGCGGCGCTCGCGCCCCACCATCTGGAACTCCGTCTCAATGCCGGTCTTGTCGCTGAAGGCGTCGAGGTAGCGGCGCAGCGTCGGCACGAGGCCCAGGTCGCGCAGCATCATCGGGCGCAGGTCGAAGATGAAGCCGCGCACCTTCTTGAAGGCCTCCTTCGCCGCCTCCTTCAGGTTGCTCAACTCCTCCCGCGCCTTTTGCGGGTCACGGTCAAACAGCTTCTCGCAGATCTCCGCCTGCAGGATGAAATTCGTGAGCGAGTGCGCCGGGCCGTCGTGCATCAGGCGTGCAAGGCGCTCGCTCTGCTCCTCCTGCGCATCGATGATGCGGATGATCATCTCGCGCGCGTTGAAGCGCTCGCCGTCGTCCTCCGCAGGCTCCCCATGCGACAGCACATCGAGCACGTTCTGCAGCATCGCCACCTTCTCGCGGACGACGGTCTCCTCAGCCTGGAGCCGTTCTAGCTGGCTGCGCGTCGTCAGCAGGCGCTGCTGCACGTCAAGCGCCTCGGTATACACCTCGCGGAGGGTTCGCTGGGGGGTCTGCTCCAGCGCGCCTTCGACGCGCCGCACCTCGCCCATGACCTGTGCGCTGCGCTGGGCAAGCTGCTCGACCTGCCCTCGCGACGTGAGGATCTTGTTCTGGATGTCGCGGAGCTCCGCGTTGGCCTGCTGGAGCTCGCCCTGCAGCAGGTCGAGGGCTTCTTCGCGGCTGCTCTTGTGCTCTGTTGTCGTGTGTGGATTGACCATGCGGATATTCTCACTCACCTACCGGCGTTAAAGCTCGTTCTTGTCGTTGAGGTCATCCTCGGATGACTGGACGGTATCGCGCAGACGCACCCAGCCGCGCCGCAGCGCATACACTGCCGCCTGAGTGCGGTCGTCCACCGCCAGCTTGCGCAGGATGGACGTCATGTGGTTCTTCACCGTCTGGTGACTGATGCCCAGCAACTGGGCGATCTCTTTGTTGCTCAGCCCGCGCGTTACGTAGGTCAGAATCTCGCTCTCACGCGGGGAGAGCGGCGAGAACGTCTCGGAAAGCTCCGCGTAGTAATGCCCGGCAACTTCCTCGACGCTGTGCTCCAGCCACTCTTCGATGCCCGCCCGGTCAAACACCTGATCGTTGACAACATAATAACCGTCGACGACGAGGCGGATCACCTCGACAAGCCGCTCCAGTTCGATTTCCTTCGGACAGTACGCCGCCGCGCCGGAGTGCATGGCGTGCAGAAGCTGTTCGGGGTCGTCGTAAGCCGTCAGCATGACGACCCGCACCGGCAGGCGCTCGGCGACGATCTCACGTATGACCTGCATGCCGTTCATAATAGGGAGGTTAATGTCAAGGAGCGCGACGTCCGGCTGCTTGGCTCGGATAATCTCCAGCGCTTCCTCGCCATTCCGCCCTTCGCCTACAGAGACAATATCGTCGATCAGGTCCAGGTAGGCTTCAATACCCTGCCGGAAAATCTGGTGATCGTCAACGATCACAACCGTAATCGGCGCACTTGTTCGTGCAGATGGGTCCTCGCTCATAGTTTGCCCCTAGATCTTGTTGTTAAAAGTCCCTATCCAAACCTTTTAAACAATGATGGTCAGTCTACCACAGCCAAAATGCACCAGCAACCGCCAAATGCGCAGGCTGATACATAGCCGCTGCACCTCATGGCGACGCCCGGTACACGGTCATCGGGCCGAGTTCGGTCTCTCCGGCGTAGTCCGGCAGGCTGCTCGTCGACCAGACCGGCTCGAAGCCGCCAATAGCGATCATCTCCCTGTACGTCTCGTTCCAATTCGGGAAGACGATGAGATATTTCGCGCCGCTCGCGACGATATACTCCGCCAGCCCCTCAGCGTCATGCATGATCTCGACGACATCCGGCGATACCAGCCCGGCGAGGTCCACCAGCGGACGCGGGGAGAAGTACCCGATCGCCCCGATGTCATGCACGGCGAGCGCCGCACCGGCGGGCACGTTCTCCTCGACCCAGCGCGCCGTTGCGACCATCTCGCTCTGGATGAAGGCGCTGTCGCTGGCATACGCAGGCGCGCCGAAGGCCGCCACCGTCAGCGGGAAGAGCAGCGCGGCGGCCAGCAGCCAGGCGCGGCTCAGCGTCCGGATGGGCAGGCTGGGAGACCGGGGCCTTGCCAGCCGGAGCATACCACGAATACCATAGAGGGTGAGCACAGGCACAACCGGGATGGCATAGCGGCCATGCTGGTAGGTAACGGGCAGCCGCGCCGCGTACATCGCCCAGTGCAGCAGCACCCAGGCCAGCGGCGCCAGCCCGACGAGGTCCGTGCGCGCGCGCACCCGCTCCCATATCTCGGCGATGATGCCGGGCAGGAGCAGGGCAAGCGCGCCGACGAACATCACGCCTATCTGCCGTCCCAATCTCAGCAGGTAGGGCTGGCTGTAAATAACAGAGTACTCGGTCTGCTTGGCATAGAATGTGTTGGGCCAGATGGACCCGCTCGTAGCGAAGTTGAAGCCGAAGAAGGGCACGAGCAGCAGCGCGAAACCTGCGCCTGCCGCTGCGCCCCAGTGCAGCCGGTCACGCAGAGGGCCGGGGCAGAGCAGCCCGTACAGCCCCGCCACGCCGAGCGCGAGGACGCCCTCGGGCCGGGCCAGCATCAGCACGCCACCCCACACGCCGAGCTTCAGACCGTCCTGCCAGCGATGGCCGGTCACGCGGGGGTCGTGGCGGCGCAGCCAGTGCCAGAACCACACGAGCAGCGCGGCAAAGAACGCTGTCTCCATGCCCGACGCCGCCGCCCAGACCATGTGCCACTCCAGCGCGACCGCCAACCCGACCGCCAGCGATAAGCCAAGGTGGTCGTCGTCAAACACGCGCGCCGCGCCGAGCGCCGCCGCAACAAGCGATGCAAAGCCCGCGAGTTGCGTCCACACATAGGCCCCGGCTGGCAGCAGATAGCCGGGCGCGAGGACGAACGTCCACAGGATCGAGGTCGAGCCGGTGCTGGGCACGCCGGGAATGAAGGCCCACTCGCCCGCGCGGGCCAGGTTGCGGGCGTATGTCTGGTAGATCCAGGAGTCGTCGAGCGGGTAGGCTGCCGCGCCCGTCGCCCGCCAGGCCAGGAGCAGGTACAGGGCATGAGCCAGCGCCGCCGCGAGCACAATCAGCGCGTCACGCGTGCGCGGCGACAGTCTGGTTTCGCTCCGGCGAGGCCGGGTTGCAGACGGGGAAGACATCATGAACAATCACATACCTGATCAATTGGCGATCCACAGAGAGAGGGTACAGGAATGCCTAAAGCATGCCTATTGGTAGTTTCCTCCATTCTGCTCGCCTCGCTGCTGGCCGCCTGTGTCGAGGGCGGGCTGGTCGAAGACGAGCCAGAGCCTACCCCGCCGCCGACCCGCACGCCGACGACAGAGCCAGATCCGACGACGGAGCCAAGCCCCACGGAGCCGGACGCGACCGAGCCTGCCCCTACCCCGGAGGCGGATGTTGCAGAGCCGACCCGCCCGCCGCGCACGCCGCTGGCACGCACGCTCCAGCCCCCCGCCGAGAGCACCCGCCTCGCCACCGGGACGAACGCGATGGTCCAGGACCTTCAGATCAGCATCATCGAATCCGACCCGGTGCAGGTGTACGCGCTCGTCAGCGGCTTCGTGCCCGACGGCTGCACAGAAGTGGTTGAGCACCGCGTGCAGTTCGACGGCACGACGTTCACCATCACGTTGATCACCCACCGGCCCGCAGGCGCGATGTGTACGATGGCACTGGAGCCCTTCACGCGGACGGTGCCGCTCGACGTGGAGGGGCTTGAGCCGGGCGAGTACGCCGTCCGCGCGGGCGATCTGACCGCCAGCTTCCGGCTGGGCGGCCCGCCGGGCGAGGGGCAGCCATCGCCCGCCGACAGCGGCGACGCAACCACCGGGCTGGCGACCGTGCGCAGCGTCGAGGTGGTGGGCGGCGCGGGCAGCACCAGCCCGGAGATCGCCATTCGCGGCTTCCTGAGTGACGCCTGCACCGAGCTTGGCGCGATCTATGACCGGCCCTCACCGCAGGACGCGAATACGGTGCTCGTCACCGTCGAGTCCACGCGCGTGCAGCAGGCGCTGTGCGCGCAGGTCGTCAAGGCGTTCGACGTGACGCACACCATCACGTCGATCCCCGGCCCCGGCGAGTATGTGATCGACGTCAACGGGGTGAGGATTGAGTACACGGCACGTTAGCCGCCGAGCTAATCTAAAAGGCCCCGCCGTGGCGGGGCCTTTGCAGTCAGAGCGAGGTTAGAACTCGACAATCACATTGCCGGAGCCGACATCCCGGATGATGATCTCGATCCGGTTGGTTGCGCGGCTGTAGTTCTCCGTCTCCCATACGCCGGTGTCATCATCGTCGTCGCCTCTCTCAACCTGAACCAGCGCATTCGGGAGCGACACCCTGCCTGAGCCCCCATCGCGCACCTCGACGCGCACAGCGGCATCCGCTGGTAACTGGAACCGCACCGGGCCGCTGCCGCCGTCCAGCTCGAACGTGCCGTTCGTGCCCTCGGCCAGCGTAAACTCGAACGGGCCGGAGCCAACATCGCCCTCAAAGCGCACCTCGGCGTCTGCACCGCTTGCAAAGCGGAACGGGCCGGAGCCGCCGCGGACGTCCATTGTGGTGCTCGCGCCCTGCGCCAACTCGACGTCAAACGAGCCGGAGCCGACATCAATCTCCGTGTCATAGGGGCCCCCGGCAGGTAGGCTGAGCGTCACCGGGCCTGAACCGCCATCGATTTCCAGCGCGGTAAGGGTCAGACCCGCCAGGTCCATCTCAACCGGCCCGGAGCCGGCGTCCACCTGAAGATCGGTCGGCACGTCCGGGTTGAGCGCAATATCCCACCGCATGTCACGCGTATTGAGGCCCGGCGGCGGGAAGATGCCAGCCGTCACAACATCCTGACGCAGTCTGATCGACTTGTTGCGTCCGCCGGTTACGTCGAAAGTCAGATCGCCCAGGTAGTCGATGTCCGCCTCGAGGAGGCTATCGGAGCCTGCGTCCAGCGTGCGGATGCTCGTCTGCTCAAACGAGAGGTCGAGCCGCACATCAGCCGACTGCGTATCGCCAAGCGGCTCGTCAATGCTCATGTTCTGGATTTCGAGGTCGCCGCCAATCACGATCGGTGACCCGAACCATGTGGCATTACCCGCCCAGCCCAGCGACGGGCCGATGAGCGCCAGCACGACTATCAGGCCGACGGCGGCCACGCCGATCAGGCTGCCCAGCACTGCCGAGAAGCGCCCGACGATCATGTCAAGCCCGGCAGCGATGAGCAGGATGGGCCACAACTGTACCAGTACCGACCAGTTTTCCGCCGTCATGATGCCCAGGTTGGAGAGCAGCCACAGCACGCCTGCGGCGATCAGCACCACCGGCCAGAAGAGCGAACGGTATCCGCGCCGACGGCGCGGCTGCTGCACGGGGCGCACTTCGGTTCTGCGGCGCTCGGCTTCGGCAGCAGCCCGCAACTCCTCTTCGCGCGAGATTTCTCGCTCCCTAATCTCTTCACTCATCTCCCAGTACTCCCTCTGAAACAGGGGTCAGTTCCAGCCAGAAAGAACGTGTCGTATTGCACTAATACATACGAGACTCGCGCCGAACGGTTGCAGAATCGGCAGAGGGAGACTAGTCGGCGGGCAGAATCTGGTAGAGGTACGCCGGGGAGGATTCGTGCTGGTAGGTTTCGATGAGAACCAGGCGCGGGGACGATGGCCCGTCCTGATAGAGCGGCATCAGCCCGTCCGGCACGTGCCGGTCGAGCACGAGGAACGACGCGCTGTAATCGTCGGCGGCGCGCAGCAGGTTTGCCTCATCCCCGTTGACGAGCGGGATCCCGCCGTGCCCGGTCACGGTGTGCATCGCAGGCGGGTCGTTACTCACGATGCGGGCATCAGCCGGCGCGCCGAGTGCGTCAAGCGTCTCGCCGATTGCCGCGTAGAGCCGCACAGAGCTGTTAGCTGCCTCGCCCACCGTTTGCGCCGTCATGGCGATCGTAACGAGCAGGGCGATCACGACCGAAGCCCCGCCGAACACGCGCCAGGCCGACGCTACGTGCCACGTGCTGCGGCGTGACGCCACCCAGCGCACCGTGTCTTCCAGCCCGCAGGCAGCCATCGCCATGACAAAGGGTACGAGCGCCGCGCTGGAGTGCAGCCAGCCGCCGCGCATCCCCGGCAGGCTGAAGGCGAACGTCATGGCGGCGAAGAGCGCCAGCCCGTAGATCGTCATGGGGAGCACCCACGGCTGCCGCCAGCGCCGTACCCATCCGACCAGCGCGAGCGGCACGAGGAAGGCCATCCCGTGCACGCCGATCAGCGTGAGCAGGTTCAGCCAGAGAGCGCGCGCCTTGCCCGCCAGGATGGTCCCCCAGCCCGCCGCGAAGTAACGGCCCGGAGTCAGGTTCGAGGGGTAGTTAAACAGGTCGTTGTATTCCACCAGCCACAGCGCGTTCAGCCCGCCCGGAGCCTGCACGCTGCCAAACACCGCCAGGTTCCGCGCAAACCAGGGCGCCATCACGACGAGGTAACCGGCAACCGCCAGCACGGCGGAGAGCGCGCGCTGCCGCGCCGGGGCGTTCACGTATTCCCCCCGGAACCAGCGCGGCGGCAGCACGGCGACAAACGCCACAACCGCGATGACGAGCAGGCCATCGGCACGGGCAAGGTGAGACAGCCCCGCGCACACGCCCGCTGCCAGCCACGCCCAGCGTCTACCTCGCTCCCGCCCCAGCCCGGAGAGCAGCATCGCGCCCGCTGTGCTCAGCGCGAACGGCGTGAAAGACTCCGGCAGAGGCCAGTAGCGCGCATACATCCCCGTGAAGCACGCGAGCAGTCCGGCCAGCATGGCGTGGCGGCGCTCGCCGACCTGCGCCGCAACCGTGTAGGCGAGCGGCGGCAGCAGCGCGCCGAGCAGCGCAAACACCACCTGCGCTGCCCGGAACGCGGGCAGGAAGCGCAGCACGGCGATCCCCAGCGCGGCCAGCAGTGAGGGAAGGGGCTGCCAGTAGGCAAAGCCGGGCGCGGGCAGCGCGTCGGGCGCGACGGCGTAGTTCCAGAAGTACGGCTCCAGCAGTTCGGGGAATTGCATCTCCCCCGTTGCGATCATCCGGCCCGCGTTGAAGTAGTAATGGTCGTCCACGTAGGACGGGCTGCGGGTGACCAGCGCGACGGCGGCATGGACGAGCAGGCCCAGCCCGTAGAGCAGCAGCAGATCGCGGCGGCGGGCGGCGGCGCGGGCCGAAGTATCACGGGCAGGAGCGACAGTCGTCATGACCCGGCTCCCTCCGGCGAAAGCGCGTACAGCGTGTACGCGTCAAGTTCGCCCCACACCAGCGTGAGGGCGCTGCCACGCAGCGTCTCAAGTGCCTGCCAGTCGGCTTCTGTCATTGGGTCGTACGGCTCATCCTCGATAAGGAAGCGCCCGCCTGTCTCGTAGATCAGGACGTGGCTATAGCCCCGCTCCTGCCAGGCCCGGGCAATGGCCCGAGGCTCCCCAAGCGTTTCCCGTGCGTGCCACCAGTTATTAATCATCGAGTCGGGCTCGCAGGCCCGCTCGCAGTAGTAAGTGCGCGGCTCCCAGAGGAAGAGCACGTGTGCATCCTCCGGTAATTGGTTGACGGCCTGCATCGCCGCGTAGTGCGCCCCGAGCTCACCGAGTAAGTAGTCCTCCTCGCTCTCCAGCCCGAGTACCATCCGCAGCGGCGCGGCACGGACCACCTGCAAACCAGAACCAACCACTGCCAGCGCCAGCGCTAGGAGCACGACGATCTCCGCGAGGCGCGCCAGGGTGGCGAGTTCCGCGCGCTGCCGGACGGCATCCAGCCCAGCGGCACCCACAATCGCCAGCGCCGGGAAGATGGGGTAGAGCAGGCGCGTCTGCATAAGGAACCAGGAGGTCGCCGCCCCGGCGAACCACACGATCAGCCCCGGCAGCGCGAAGATCAGCAGGTGCATCAGGAACGAGCGGGACGTCTTATCGCGTTGGCGCCAGCCAATCGCCGCGAAGGGCAGCAGCCCGGTGAGCAGTACGCCCGTCGTCGCCTGGTAGGCGTTTCCCTCATGCCCGAACACCGTGGCCTGCAACGGCACGGCGAGAAGCTGCAGCAGGCTGAGCCCCGTGCCGGGGCGCAGGTAGTACCATTGATCGAGCGCATCAAAGCCGGATGTGCCCCACAGGAAAGGAGCCAGCGGGTTGTGATCGATCAGTGTGTTCTTGATCATCCAGGGCAGGAAGGCGGCGACAGCCACGAGCGTCACCATCACCCCGGCGCGGAGCGCCCCCCGCCACTCGCCCCGGCGCGCCAGCCACAGCACGAGCACCCCCACGCCGACTGTGTAGCCGGCAGCGGTGTACTTCACACCCATCATCGCCCCTGTGAACAGCCCTGCATAGATCAGCCAGCGCCGCCCCGCCTCGCCCTCGTCATGCCAGACCAGCACGGCAGCAAGTGCCGCAAGCGTGTACGCTGTCAGCGCAAGGTCGACATACGGCCAGTGGAACTCCGCCCAGAACGTATCTGATACAAGTAGAACGATTACCGCGAGCCATCCGACACGCAGATTACCCACACGCCGGGCGAGCGACAGCGTGAGCATCAGTACCAGGGAGCCGAAAACCGCGTGCAGCAGTGCTGCCGTGTGCGGACGTGCGAGCAGCATCAGCCACAGGTAGAGCATCTCGACGAGCTGTGGAAAGCCGGAGAAGTGGTTATCAGCCAGAGGTAGGATCCGCCCGGCATCGAGGTAGTGCTGCGGCACAGTCAGATGGTAGACGAGGGCATCCCACTTGGTCGGCGGCAGCAGCGCCATCACGATCGTCAGCACGAGAAGCAGCAGGACACTGCACCGCAGCCAGCGTGTGAGCCCATCGTCAGGCGGATCGGCTAGCTGGTGCAGACCGGCCACAAACCCCTTCCACCAGTCGAAGAGGGGGCGATGCAGCGCCGTGAGCAGCCCGATGGTGAGCACCCAGGCCAGCCAGCGTGGCGGAAACAGCCCGGCCATCCCCACCACAAGCACTGCGAGGCTAAGAGCGCCGAGCCCCATGAGCGCCTGCAGGGCCGCCCGTGTCGCCAGGGTGACGGTACCAGTATGGCCAATAATCAGCACGCCAACCGCCCCACCAAGCGCGGCCATCAGAGCAACCGCCGTAACGTCCACGGCCACGCGCCCTATAGCAGCGGCAACTGCCTGCGTGACCGGCATCTGCACAAGCGCAAACGCCATAAACAGTGACAGTAGCCACACGACGGCCAGCAGCGGGCCAAGCCGCGCTCGCAGGCCGCCGCTTTTCCCGATTGAGTCGACTGAGCGTGCCATCAGACCGGCAACTCCATCTCGGCATGCCAGCCGGGCTGTGGGTAATCGTTTACCAGGTAGACTTCAAACATCTTATCTCCGTGAAGATCGGTCTCCCACCTATTGCTATATCGGGAGCGGACCTCAATCCGCATCCGCCAGGGCCCCGAGTTCCTCCGGATGGACGTTTCGCGGCAGATCGTAGAACACCGTATACGGGCCGATCTGGCGCTCGCGCGGTTCGATGCCCAGTTCTGCGAAGCGGGCGCGCAGAACATCGTCAAGCTGCGGGTGGTTGCTCGTGATGTAGACGACCTTTCCGGCATTCTGCACCGCTTCTGAGTAGGCCGGGTAGCGGTCATCGGCCAGCGTGTACGAGAGGTCGGCCTTATACGGCAGAAGCGGCGCGATGATCAGCCGCTCGTGCGTCAGGAAGGCAAAGCGATAGGCCATCCAGTAGTTGCCGTACGCCCGGTCAACCCCCAGCGAGTCGAGAAAGGCAATTAACTCATCGTCGTATTCGTGGGGTAGATGTGAGATGAGACCAAATTGCGTCGTCAGCCCCGGCGGGTTCTCAAGCATCGCGTGCACGTTGCCGTAGAGATTGTAAGCAACCAGCAGGGCCAGCACCGCCGGAAACAGCCACCGGCGCGCCGTGGCGAGCGTCGTCAGCCACAGCCCGGTCAGAACGGCCAGCAGCGGATAGAGCGGCAGCAGGTATCGGCCCGTCGGGTCGATGCCGAACGGCGAGAGCAGGAAGGCCACCACCAGAATCCCCCAGCCGCCGAGCAGCATCGCCAGCAACCGGCGGTCAGGCAGCGGCTGGGACCGGTCACGCACGGTTCGGGCCGCCCACCACAGCGCCGCCAGATACAGAGCGCAGACGATCAGTCCAACGGGCAGCAGATACCACTCGGCCGACCACGACGGGCGCAGCCCGAAAAGCGCGGGCAGGTTGAAAACCACGAGCGAGAGCACGCGCCCGGCCAGGCCGGTGTCAACCCCGGCCAGTTCCATCGCGTCGCTTATGCGCGTCCCGAACGTGTCGCCCAGCACCATATCGAGGTCAAGGGCCATGCCGATCAGCCAGGGGAGCGCGCCGAGGACGAAGCCCAGGCCAGCCACAGCGACCCGCCGCCAGGGCAACCGCCTGCGCAGATGCCACGCGAGCACCAGCGCGACCGGCACAGCCGATGTCACGATCAGCGCCATGCCCCACCAGCCCAGCCCGGCCAGCACGCCGAGGAGCAGCCAGCGCCCCCACCCGGCTTCGGGGTCGGAGAGAATACGCCAGCCGGTGAGGAATATCAGGTTATTGAGTAGCAGCGTCACGATGTAGTTGCCAAGCGAGGCCGTCGTGTACAGGCTGACCATCACGGGCGGCAGCGCCATCAGCAGGGTCGCCGCCGCAGCCGCGCGGGAGTCACGGCGGATGCGGTAGGCCAGCGCATAGGTCGAGACGAGTATCCCCACGTACAGCGCGAGGTGAACCAGCCGCACGGCCAGCACCGTTTGCCCAAAGGCCAGAAATCCGAGCGCGATCAGGTACGCGTCGAGCGCGCCCATGTACCCCTGCCCGTAGAAGAACAGCGGCCACTCGCCCTGCAAGATGTGCCGCGCCATGAGCGCGAGAATAGCCTCATCCGAGTGGAAAGACACGCTGCCCGTGGCGAGCAGCAGCGCCTTGAAGCCCACTCCCACCAGCAGCACGGCGGCAAATAGCGAGTGCGTGCGGAGCAGCGACATCAGCCACGTCTGGGGAACAGCCCGGAGACTCTGTTGGGTGACCTCGACCATCGTTTGCTCTCTCACGCCCGGTATGCTACACCTGCGGTTGAGCCTCCGCCAATACGTCATTAACCTTATCCCGCCGGGGCGCGAGCAGCCGCGCCAGCACCAGCAGCGCGGCGGCGCTCACCACCCCGCCAATCCGCACGCTGGCAGGCCGGTACTCGAACGCAACCTCATGCTCGCCTGCGGGAACCTCCACCGCACGGAAGGCCCCGTTCGCCCGGTAGATCGTTACCGGCTCGCCGTCGAGCGAAGCACGCCAGCCGGGGTAATCGGTATCGACGAGCACCAGCCAGGCCGGGCGCACGGACCTGGTCGTAATCACGACCCGGCTCGGCTCGTCCACGACGATCCGGGCCGCTCCATCCGGTACGCGCTCGCAGGAGAGCGTCTCGCCGCCCGCATCACACGTCGCCAGTGCCGCACGCGGCCAGGGGTCGGGGATCGTGTAGGCGTAGAGCGGCCCGGCGCGCCCCGCGAGCGGCAGGTCGGCACGCGGGGTGGGCGAGAGCAGCAGCCCGGCGTTGAGCTGCGCCATCCGGGCAAGACCCTCCTCCCCATCCAGCGCCTCGATCTCTTTGAGCAGCGCGGCGTGATGCCCGACGAGCAGTGGGTCGAAGTTGCTGGCCGAGGCCGCCCCGTCGAGCATGGGCAGGTTGGGGATCAGGCTTTCGCGCACGGCGCGCCAGTGCGCCGCGTCGTCAGCCCGGAAGTTGTCCAGGTCGAGCAGTACCTCGTACTTGGCCTCGTACTCGTCGGCAGGCAGGATGAGTGAGCGCGTCCCGTCGGGGATGAGGTCAACTGCCGCCGAGCGCGCATGGTAGATCGCGGGGTCGGCGGTGGGGTTAAGCCCCCAGTGCGCGGTGACAAGGTCGGCAGCGATGAGGGCAAGCACGGCAATCTCCCAGGCGGGGCGCCAGTGCGGGCGCTGCCTGATGGCCTGGAGCAGCAGGCCGGCCACGCCGGCCAGCACGACCGCTACACCAAGCCGCAGCGTCGAGCGCACGAAGCTCGGCTCGACCAGGTCGCCAAGCATCCGCCCGGCGGCGAACCCAGCGATGAGCAGCGCCACGCCGATCACCGTGCCGATGCCGGGCCAGCCGCCGCTCTCCCGTGCGGCGTGCCAGTCGCTCGCACCGATGCCCGCCAGCACGCTCAGCCCGAACACCACGAGCACCATCCAGCGCGCAGGCGCGTTGAACAGGTCAAACGTGGGGACGTGGTCAAACAGCCACGGGAAGACCGGCGTGTGCCAGCCGAGCGCGAGCACGGTCACCGGCACGACCATCAGCGCGTAGAAGGGCACTACCGACTGCGCGGGCGAGTGGGTCCCGCGCCGCGCCTGCGACCAGACCCAGAGCGCGCGCACCGCCAGCACAAGCGGCAGCAGGCCGATGTATACCGCATCCTCCCAGTACACGCCGTAGCCCCAGTAATCGCCGGTGGCCGGGCTGCCGAACATGCCGGGCAGCGCAAAGTTCAGGAAGTGCCACGGCCAGAACGAGTAGCTGAGCGCAGCCAGGCGATCCACCCCGCCCGCACGGTGTGAGGTCTGCATCAGTTCAAAGGTAGGGATGAGCTGGACCGCTGCGATCATCACGCCGAGCACGACCGCACCGAGCGCAAACGCAAGCGGCCTGAGCACGCTCCCCGCCACGCTGCGCTGACCGGCCTCCCTCCGGCCCACCACCCGCGTAACGGCATACGCGCCCGCAAGCAGCAGGCCGTAGAAGGACGTCTGCGCGTGGCCCGCCAGCAGCATCAGCGCGACGATGGCCGCCAGCCAGCCCGCCCGGCGCGCTCCGGCCCGCTCCCCGGCCCGCACCAGCCCTTCGACCGCCCACAGCAGCCACCCGAGCCAGGCGACCGTGCTGGTGATCGTCAGCACGCCGAAGCGCGAAATCACGTACCCGCTCAGCGCATAGGCCAGCCCGGCAACGCCCTGCCCCAGCCGCTCGACGCCCAGCCGCCGGGTGTAGGCCATCACGCCCAGCCCGGCCCAGACGACATGCAGCAGCGCCACAAAGCCCATCGCATGTTCGGTCGGTAGGATGAGGTAGAGCCAGTTCGGCGGGTAGAAGATGGCCGTCTGGTAGTTGGCGAGGAGCGGAGCGCCGTTGCCCACCAGCGGGTTCCACAGCGGCAATTGGCCGCCGCGCAGCAGGTCGAAAGCCATCTCACGCCAGCCGTAAAACTGCAGCAGCGGCAGGCCCCAGAACAGCACCTCACCGAGAAACAGCCGGTAGAACAGCGCCGCCGCGCCCAGGCACAGGATGATCACCGGCGCCCGGTGCTTCAATCGACTCATGACGCGCTCACCTCGTAGATGGCGTAATCGCCAGCCGTGAAGACAGCCCGCAGGCCGAGCGCAGCCGGGTCGAAGCAGTGGGCGTCGCACGTCTCGGGCCACTCAGGGGGGCCGACCCATACGTAGCGCACCCCGTACCGGGAGAGAAGCGCCTGCCGCTCCGCGTCCGTCATGCCGCCGTGGAAGAAGCGCAGCGCCTGCTCCTTCTTCTCCAGCGCGTTGACCGTCTCCGGCCCGTGCCCCACGACGACACGCACCCCGGCATGCGCGGGCAGCACGTTCCCCGACTCGAACGTCGAGAGTACGTGACTGTCGGCGGGGGCATGGTCGCGCAGCCAGTTGAGCGCGGCAAGCTCATCTGCCGGGTGGAAGATGGGCCACTGCGGGGCGGAAGCCAGCGCCGCGCCCCCGGCGATGAGCAGCACCGGCGTGCCCGCCAGCAGCACGAACACCACCGCGAGCGCCGCCTGCCGTGCCCACCACGCCATCCGCGCGCGCCCCTCCCCCGGCGCACCGACCAGCCGCCCCGCACCGAGCGCCGCCAGCACGGCCAGCGGCACGACGACACCTTCGAGCAGGCGGCGCTGCACGTTGATCGGCAGGGCAACAAGGATCGCTGCGATGGGCGGCCAGGTCAGCAGTAGCGCCCAGCGTGGCTGGGCCGCCGCCTCACGCAGCACGCCCCTGCGCAGCAGGGTCGCCGCGCCCACCGCCGCCAGGATGATGAGCGGGCCATAGGCCAGCACAAAGTCAACCGGCGGTGGCGAGCTAAGCTGGTTCTGTGCCGACCATGTGGCAAATACCGGGTTGCGTGTGAACAGCAGGGCGTTGTACACGAGAGTCGCGGCGGGCAGCGCGCCACCCACAGCGGCATAGCGGAACTCGCGCAGGGCGATCTCCCGCCTGAGCAGGCTCAGGGCCACCAGCCACACGACGATCAGCACGCCAAGCAGCGCCGCGTAGAACGGCACGATGAGGCTCATCCCCAGCCAGCACAGGCCCGCACCCGCCGCAGGGAGATACCGCCCCGTCTCCAGCGCGCGGAAGAGCAGCAGCCATCCACCGAGCAGCAGCGCCCGGGCCAGCGCAAGGTGCGGCAGCCCGTAAAGCTGGAGCAGCGAAAACGCCTCCGGCACGTAGAACTCGAGCGGTAGGCTGTCCGCCCCGCCCAGTGTCGTCAGCCAGCCCAGCCCGGCCACCGCCGATGCCAGCGCCCACGCCAGCCGGCGCACACCCCGGCTGGAGAGATAGTCCGCCACGAAGCGGTAGAGCACGCCCAGCAGCGCCAGCCCGCAGACGATGCGCGCCGCGTGGTAGGCGATTATCAGTGTGCGGGCGCTGACCTTCGCGCCTTCGCCGCTCAGCAGGGCTGCCAGCTTGCCGAGGCCCAGAAGGTGCGGGATGATAAAACCGCCGTCATGCGGCTCGGTGGTGTAGACAAGCTGGAAGAGCCAGCCGTGCCTCGCCCCGTAGCGCATCTTGGCGAGGTACGAGTTAATGTCGTCCACGGCGAAGAGGGCCCCGCCGAAGGCCATATCCGGCGTGCTGTTCAGCCAGCCGACCAGGTACGGCAGGCTGAAGGCCAGCATCAGCAGCAGGCTCACCGCGCCGACCCACAGCCACTCACGCCGGTCGATACGGCGTTCCTCAGTCGTGAGCGGGAGCACTGCTATCAGACCTCCTAACTTGCTTGCGGCTGCGCACGATGCGCACCCCGGCCCACCCCGCCAGCGCGAGCGCCGTTACGCCGCTCACCGCTGCGCCGATGAGGTCAGGCAGTGGGCGGTACACTACCTCGACGGCATGCGCCCCTGGCGAGTCGATGGGCACGCCGATCAGCGCGCCGTCGATCCGCTGCACCGGCACACGCTGGCCATCCACCCGCGCCTGCCAGCCGGGCGCCCACGACTGCGGCAGCACAAACACCATCGGAGCTTCACCGGGCGGGACCTCAACCTGCCCGTCGAACAGGCGGTTGGGCGGACGATGGCACTCCACAACCGGGTCGCTGCCTGCAACGCTATACAGATAGAAGTCGCCGGTGCGCCCCGCGAAGCTCAATCCCTCGACGTCGAGCGGGAAGCGGGCCGCAACCGTCACCGTGCCGAGCGCGGCGAGGCGTTCGGCATCGGGGCGGGAGACAGACAGCGCAAGCGCATAGTCCTCACCCTCCTCAGGCAGCGGCGGCGCGGTGACACTGTACCCCGTCGGGCGTGCCCCCGCCGCCTCGCCAATGGCCTCGGCACTCCACGAAAGCTGGAAGGGGTCCACCCCGTGAATCGTCGGGATGCCCGCCTGAGCCGCCGCCGGGCCAATTAAATCAAACGAGGGCGAGTACACCGGGCCGCAGGAGCCATCGAGCGCGGCGATCAGCGGCGCGTCGGGGGCGTTGACTTCGTCCAGCGGCAGGCCGTCCACAAGTGTCCTGGACAGCACACCCAACAGCGCCACCAATACAATCGTCAATATGCCCGCCCCGATCGCCTCGCGCGGGATGTTCAGGCCGGGCAACTGTTCTGCCGCGAAGAACCACAGCCCTGCCCCGGTTCCCAGCAGCGACAGCCCGACGGTGAGCAATGCAGGCGGCGCATCAGGCACGGCTACCCATACCGCAGCCGCCCACACGAGGCCCGCAAATGCGGTTGCAACCGCCACCAGTCGCAGCCGCCGCCCGCCAGAGCCGTGCATCAGCCCGTCGAGGCCGAGCGCTGCGAGAATCACCAGCGCCAGCGACACGACAAACCACGCCCGCGAGGGCACGCGCAGCCAGCTCACGAACGGCAGCACCCGCGCAACCGACATGAACAGCGGCCCGTTCTCGCCGAGCGACCACAGCGCGGCGGCGACGGTGACGCCCAGCCACAACCAGCGGATCGGGCCCGCCCGGCGCTGTGCCACCCCGGCAACCGCAAGCACGACGACCGGCAGCCCGACATACGTCATCCACTCGTGAGAGCCGCCGGGGTCGGGCAAGAACAGCCCGGCGAAGTGGGCGGGCGGCAGGGAGTACAGCGCCGCATCGGCGGGGGTGATGGCCATACGGGTGAGCGATGCACTGAGCGCGAGCAGCGGGACGGTCTGCACCGTCGTCAGCAGTACGAACAGCGCCCCGGCAGCCAGCGCCAGGCCGAGCACAAGCCGCCTCGCGTGGCGGTCAAGCATCAGCGCCAGCCCGTAGAGCAGCCCCACGCCGAGCATGTAGGCGGCGATCCGCACGTCGGCGAGGAACAGCATCGCGGCGATAGCAGCCAGGCGAACGGCATGGGTAAATGTCGGGCGGGCGTGCGCATCAGCGAGGGTTCGCACAGCCCACAGCAGCCACGGCGTCCAGGCCAGCGCATAGACGATGTCGAGATGGCCCGCCCCGAGGTGCGCCATCAACTTGGAGTTAAGGCCCCAGGCCAGCGCCGCAAAAACGCCCGCCGCCGGGTGCAGGCGCTCTGCCCGCGCCCACGCCACCACGCCAAGCGCCAGCCAGCCGAGATGCAGGTAGATGAGCAGGTTCAGGTGCAGCGTCGGCGGGAAGATCAGCACCAGCCACTGTGGCGGGTACCACACCTTGCTCAGCGGGTTCGCGGCGAAGGGCTGCCCCAGCATCCGCAGGGGGTTCCAAAGGGGCCACTGGTGATGGGTCAGCACGCTCTCACGCAGGAAGTGCGCGTTCGGCCAGTGGGCAATCAGCGCATCGGACATGGCCTCGCCGGACGGGACCGGGAGAGTGCCCGGCGGCACGCGAAGCAGAGCGACGATCGCAAGCAGCGCGGCGGTTGCCCCGGCGGCAATCCGCCATACCCGGCTGTTCTCAGTAGCCGAGCGCCGCATAGATCACGACCTCGCCGCCATCCGGGGAATGGTAGACCTCCTCGCCCCTCACCGGGCACATGCTGCCCTGGGCGAGCTTGCGCTCGCGCGGCCCGACGACGACGTACTGCACCGGCTCATCCTGCACGACGGTACAGTCCGTCCCCTCGTAGAAGGCGGCCACCGCCTGCTTCCGCTCTTCCGCACGGATCGTCTCCATCGGGTGGCCGTACACCACGCGCAGCCCGTACGCGGGCAGGTACATGCTCAACTCCGGGGAGGCCAGCACGACCGCTCCGCGTGCGTTCCGCTCGAGCCACTGCGCCGCTTCGACTTCAGCCTGTGCGAGATAGTAGTGCCCACCGCCCTTTGCCTTCATGTTGAGCGACCCGAACATGGGAGCAACCAGCGCGATCACCAGCGTGGGCATGAACACCGCGAAGGTCAGCGCGATCACCAGCCCGCGCCGGCGTTCGGCGATTTTCGGGAGGATGACCCGCCACAGACCGCGCCCGGCATAAACTGCCAGCGGCACGATCAGCCCCATCGTGAAGCGGCGCTGCAGGCTCAGCGGCGCGTACAGCAGCAGCGCGCCGCTGACCAGCCAGCCTAGCAGGAACACGTCAACCGCCTCCACCTTCCGCCTCGACGCCCAGATGCCCGGCACGCCCAGCGCGAGTAGCGGGCCGAACGCGATCAGGTAATCCCACACGGGCGGCGACGGGGTTACGTTCTGCTCCATCCAGGCATTGATCGCCGGATTGCCACGCGTCATGATCCACAGGCTGTAGGCGGCAAATGGCAGGCCAAAGACCAGCACCACCGAGCCCCAGGCCAGCTCGCGGCGGGGCAGCTCGCGGCGCCGCCAGATGAGCCACGCCAGCATCGCCCCGAAGCCCAGCCCGATCGGCAGCAGCATAAACGGCGATGTCGTGACGAGGAAGACGGTCGCCGCTGCCAGCCCGACCGTCTCGATGTCGAGCGCGGGCACGGCGTCGTCCTCCGCCGCGCACTTGACGACGAGCACGTGCGCGACGAGCATTCCGGCGGCAATCGCCCAGGGGAAGTGCGCATTGGCATAGGCGGCTTGCAGTGGGAACGCCTCGGGGATAGCCAGGAGGTCAGGGGACGAGATGCCGAACACGATTGCCAGCCAGCCGAGCCCCGCGCCGAGCACGGCCAGCGACCACGCCAGCCGGCGCTGCTCGACACTGCTCGTCCAGTCGGCGACGAAGCGGTAGATGGCAAAGAACATCAGCACCGCGCCGACGAGCCGCACAGCGTGAAAGACCGTGATCACCGGCAGGCTGAGTGCGCGCGCCAGGTGCCCCATCGCCAGGTAGAACGTGAAGAGGAAGACGCCGTCGTGCAGCTCCGGCGTATACGGGAGGTAGAAGAGCCAGCTTCCCTCCACGCCAAGCCGCATCTTTGCCTGGTAAGAGGCGCCGTCGATCGGGTTGACCAGCACGCCCATAAAGCGTGCCTCCGATCCCCCGACGCCGTACGCCCATACGAATGGGATCGTAATCAGCACGAGCAGCGCGATGCTACAAACGAACACCCAGCGCCACTCGGCATGGTCGATCTCGCGCGACACCATGAGACTAAAGTCGTTCATTCCCTCGCCCCAATTTATTGACTGGCTCTCGGACGGCGGGCAGGCCGGTTGCTTGCAGTTTCGGCCCAATAGTATAATGCCCACTGAAGTTTAATATACGTGAAACCCTTCCCGACCCGAATAAGGCAATGTACGCATTCTGCGCCGACTGCCTATCCATGCCCTGCGTCGTCACGAGGAGAGCCCGGTGAACCAAACAGCCGCATTGTACCAGTTGCAGACTCTGGACAGCCAGATCGACACGATTCGCGCCCGGCTCGCCGAGATCGAGCGGCTCTTGAGCGAGGATGCCGCTGTCCGCCGCGCACAGGTACGCCTCGACCGGGCGACCTCCTCCCTGCAAAAGTGGCGCACCCGTCTTACCGACCTGGAGCTTGAGCGCCGCCGCCTGCACGAGGAAGCCGAGAGCATCGAGCAGCGGCTGTACTCCGGCAAGGTGCTCAACCCGCGCGAACTGACAGACATGCAGGGGAAACTCCATGAGCTGCGCCAGCGCCACGAGGGCATGGAAGAGCCTGTTATCGAGGCCATGCTGGAGATCGAGGCAGGCGAAGAGGCCGTCCAGGAGGCGCGGGCGCACCTGGAGCGCGTCACCGCCGAGCGTACCAGTGCTCTGGGCGAGTTAACGGAGGAACGCCAGAAGCTGCTCGACCAGTTGGCCGGGCTGGAGCAGCAGGTAGCCAGCGCGCGGGCGGAAGTCGAGCCGAAGTACCTTGCGCAGTATGACCGGCTGCGCAAGCGGCCCGGCGGGCTGGCCGTCTCCGCGCTGAACCACAACGCGGAGTGCAGCGCCTGCGGCATGCAGGTGACGACCAGCATGAGACAGCAGGTGCGGCATGGCAGCGTCATCGCCTGCCCGACCTGCCAGCGTATTCTCTACCACCCTTAACACCCGGTCACTGAGGATAGGACATGGACCTGCTTTCACTGCTCGTCGGTGCAGCAGCAGGGGCGCTGCTCACCGCCCTGATCTTCTCCCAGCTACCCCGGCTCCGTGCGCTGCGCAGCAGCGTCAGCAACCAGGCCAGCGCCACCCGCGCGCGCCTGACCCGTAGCGCCGAGGCCGCCTACCGCGACGCCGTCGTCGAGTTCGCCAGCAGCCTGCATATCGCTGGATCGCTCGCCCCGCTTGAGGACTTGAGCGTTGAGCCTCGTTTTATCCCGGCGCCACCCCCTTTCGACCCGACGGAGCCGGATGACCCAACCACTGATCTGCCGCAGCAGTTGGTGCCCTTCGTGCCCGACTGGCCGCAGGCTGCCGGGCCATACAGCCTGCCCGCCGTCCCGCTGACGCACGTTCTGCGCGGCAGCCCCGGCGTTGCGCTGCTTGGCCTGCCCGGCAGCGGGCGCACCGTCGCGCTGGCGCTGATGGCGCTGCGCACCGCCCGTGACATCGAGGTGAGCGCCGACAGCCTGCTGCCAGAGAAGCGGCTGCCGGTGTACATTCACCTTGCCGACCTGCCGCTAGACCCCGCCGCCTATGAGGACGCGGTCGATCCGCTCCAGCCTTTGCTTGACGCGCCGCACCCACATCTGCGCGGGATCGCCGGGCGGCTGCTTGGCGTGGTCCGCGCGGAGTTCGCCGGGGGGCGCGGCCTGCTCCTCGCCGACGGCTGGGATGAGATCACCCCGGAGCAGCAGCGCCGTGTTGCGGACTGGCTTGAGGCGCTGTTCGAGGCGTACCCCGGCAACCGCACCGTGATCGCCGCCGGTGTGAAGGGCTACGGCCCGCTTGTGGCGCTGGGCCTCGCGCCGGTGTACATCGCCCCGTGGAACGACGCGGCGCACGCCGAGCTTGCACGCCGCTGGGCAGCCGCGTGGCCCCGGCTGGCGCGGAAGGGGCGACAGGCCGCCCCCGCCCCGCAGGAAGACCTGGTGCAGCGTGTCTCCCGCGGGAACCGGGGCTGGACCCCGCTCGATGTGACGCTGCGCGTGTGGGCCGCCTACGAGAGCGGCGAGTTGCCTGCCAGCCGCGTGGAAGCCTACCACGCCTACATCGAGCGCGCCGCGCCGGACCCCGCGCTCGTGCCTGCGCTGGAACAGGCCGCCGCGCTGCTGCTTGTGGACGAGCCGGACCGCGCCGGGCTGACCGCCGAGGAGCTTGGCGAGCAGGTCGAGGCGGTGGCCAAAGCCGCCGGCGAGCGCCCGTCGATGGGCGCATCGGCGTTTATCAACACAATCACGCGACGGAGCCAACTGCTCATCGAGCGCGGCAAGCGGCTGGTGTTCGCCCACCCTGCCGTCGCCGGATACCTGGCCGCGCGCGCCCTGCGCAGCCGCCCGCTCGATGACGATCTGGCCTGCCACGCGAACAGCCGCCTGTTCATGCCCTTCGTCGCCGGGATGCGCGACGTCCGAGACGCGGTAGAGGCCCGGCTGGAAGCGCCTGACACCCTGCTGCTCGATAACCTGCTGGAGCTTGCCGCCTGGGCCGCCGACGCCGACCTTAACGCCCCATGGCGGGCGGCGGTGTTCACCCGCCTGTCGAACCTGCTGCTCGACCCTGTCGCATACCCCGCCGTACGCGAGCGGGTAGCGGCGGCGCTCGTGACCTCACGGGACCCGAACGTCGCCTTCGTCTTCCGCGAGGGGCTTAAGAGCGACGGCCCTGATCTGCGGCGCATATGCGTGCTGGGGCTTGGCGCGGTGGGCGACCCTGAAACCGTCGTCGCGGTGAGCGAGATGATCGAGGACGAGGACGCCGCCGTCGAGACATGTGCCGCGCTTGCGCTCGGCGCGCTGGCAGCGCCTGCCGCCATCACCGGCCTGATCCAGGTGCTCCTGGCCGGGCGAGACCTCGCCCGCCGGGCGGCGGCGGAGGTGCTCGGCGAGACGAACCTTGCCGGGGAAGGGCACGACGTGCTGCGCGAGGCCATCGAGGAGGCCGACCCGGCGATCCGCAAGGCGGCGATGTACGGGCTTGCCCGCGCCCGTGCCCCTTGGGCAGACGAGATCATTTCCGACGCCGAGAAGCACGACGAGCAGTGGCTTGTGCGCGCCGCTGCCGGGACGATCATGGATCGCAAGCGTGAGGGGCGGCTGGAGGTGCGCCTGCCCGCTCGCCCGCCCACGCCGGAACTCGCGCAGTGGCTCGAGCCCTGGCTGGAGAATCAGGGGCAAGCGCTCAGGCCGGGCAAAGAAGGCATGGAAGACCTCATCGGCGCGCTGGAAGCCGACGACGA
>ERZ773359.2011-NODE-2011-length-26590-cov-13.951800_pt1 | contig 26590 bp, 32 predicted proteins | sample MGYA00374955_ERZ773359 | MGnify/ENA primary metagenome ERZ773359 (study PRJEB29098, sample SAMN04486028) | biogas fermenter metagenome | study: EMG produced TPA metagenomics assembly of the Biogas fermentation microbial communities from Germany - Plant 4 DNA1...
GAAAGGGACGTGGTTTAATGGTGATAAGGTTTGGCCCTTCCGGCAACTCGGAGGAATTTTACGAGCAGGGGTACAAGTCGTCGGTGGAGGCACCCAAGTGGCTGGCGGGCTTGGGCCTTAACGCCTATGAGTACTCATGCACCAAGGGTGTTAAGGTTAAGGAGGATACGGCGGTGCAAATAGGGGAAGAGGCGCGCAAACACGATATCGCCCTCAGTATCCATGCACCCTATTATATAAACCTTGCCGCCGCAGACCCTAAGAAAAGGGCCAATTCGGTGGAGTACATACTGCAGAGCCTCACGGTGGCGAGGTGGATGGGTGCCGGTAGGGTGGTGTTTCACCCGGGGTCCTGCGGCGGTGAAAACAGGACAGAAGCCCTTGGAAGAGCAAAGGAAGCTTTGAAGTGGACCATTGAGGAAGCGGACCGGAGTGGTCTTGGCGGTATAGTGTTGTGTCCCGAAACGCTGGGCAAAAAAAACCAACTGGGAAGCTTGGAGGAAGTATTGGAAATGTGCCGGCTGGATGAACGGCTGATGCCCACCATAGACTTCGGGCATATCCATGCCTATACCGGGGGAGGCCTTGAAAGCTATGAAGACTTCAGCCGGGTGGTGGATACAATTGAAGATGCCCTCGGCTTTGAACGTATTAAAAGACTTCATGTACATTTCAGCAGGGTGGAGTTTACAAAGGGCGGCGAAAAAAAACACTGGACACTTGATGATACGCAGTACGGGCCGGAATTTATACACCTGGCCAGAGTAATAATAGATAGGAGACTTGCTCCCGTCATTATTTGCGAATCCCGGGGCACAATGGCCAGGGACGCGAAAAGGATGAAAGAAATATATGAAATAGTGCTTAAGGAGCGCTGATTTTGCTGTCAATTGTACGAATAATATGGTAATATAAATAGGGAAAATAATAAGTAAAAACTGGAAAAGGCAGCAAGGAGGGTATTACTTGCATAAAAGGCTTGCCAGGGCAAGGGACATGCTGCAGCAAAAGGGGCTGGATGCGGTGCTGGTCCAAAGCCCCGTTAACAGGAGGTATTTAAGCGGTTTTACCGGTACGGCGGGCACGCTGCTTATTACGGACAGCAAAAGCATTTTGATTACCGATTTCAGGTATACCTGCCAGGCGGAACGGCAGTGCCGGGACTTTATGGTGACCGAATGCCGGGAAGGCCTTTGGGACAGCCTGAATTCACTGGTTAGGGAGTACCAAGTAAAAAAACTGGGGTTTGAGGATGACTTTTTTACTTACCGGCAGTACATCAAAATGAGAGAAAACTTGGAGGGAATAGAGCCGGTCCCGCTGGGTGAAGAATTAAACCTTCTGAGGGCCGTAAAGGATCGAGAAGAGATGGGAATTATGAGGACAGCAGCAAGGATTTCTGAAAAGGCCCTGGAACATGTTTTGCCCATGATAAAGCCGGGGGTAACCGAAAGGGAGATTTCAAAGGAACTCGAGGTATTCATGATAAGGGCCGGCTGCACGGGTCCAGCCTTTGACTTCATAGTGGCGTCGGGATGGCGTTCCGCGATGCCCCACGGCGTGGCAGCCGATAAAAAGATAGAGTACGGCGACCTTGTCACCATTGACTTTGGCGGTAAATACGAAGGTTATTGTTCGGATATGACCAGGACTTTTGTAGTAGGGAAATGTTCTCAAAAGCAGAAGGAAATATATGAAACGGTACTGGCCGCCCAGCATGCGGCCCTGGAACAAATAAGAGCGACCTTAAGGGGCTGCGATGCGGACAGCACGGCCAGGAGCGTTATAGAAAAGGCCGGGTACGGGGAATACTTCGGGCACGGCCTGGGGCACGGAGTGGGACTTGAGGTCCATGAGGCGCCGGTGCTGGGGCCAAAGAGTGAAACGATTCTTGAGCCGGGCATGACGGTGACGGTGGAGCCGGGTATATACATGGAGGGTTTTGGCGGAGTACGGATAGAAGACCTAGTAGTAGTAACGGATAACGGAGTGGAGAACCTAAACAATTTTCCAAAGGAACTCATGGTTTTATAACCAATTAAACAATACGCTTACCAGGAGGGATAGTAATGATTTCTGCAGGAGATTTCAAAAAGGGAATTACCTTTGAGATGGACGGCCAGGTCTACCAGGTTCTGGACTTCCAGCATGTCAAACCGGGTAAGGGAGCTGCCTTTGTAAGGACAAAGTACAGGAACATCATTACCGGTGCAACCCAGGAAAGGGCCTTCAACCCGTCCGACAAGTTCCCAAAGGCCCATATTGAAACCAAGGAGATGCAGTACCTGTACGACGACGGCGACCTGTACTATTTCATGGATACCGAGACCTACGAGCAGATTCCCTTAAGCAAGGACAAGGTGGAGGACGCCATTTTGTACATTAAGCCTAACGACATGGCCACGGTCAGGTTCTTTAAGGGTAATGCCTTTTCGGTTGAGCCGCCCAACTTTGTCACTCTGAGGGTGGTTGAGACAGAACCGGGTTTCAAGGGGGATACCGCCCAGAACGCTTTCAAGCCGGCTAAGGTTGAGACCGGGGCGATAGTTCAGGTGCCGCTGTTTATAGAAAACGGCGAACTCATAAGGATAGACACCCGTACCGGTGAGTATATGTCAAGGGTTTAGGGTAATAATAGGAATAGCCAAAAATAAGAAGGAGGTTTGTAAAATGAAATACTTGTATGAAAGAGTATCTTACTTAAGGGGTCTTGCCGACGGCCTGCAGGTAAGCGAGGACACCAAGGAAGGCAAACTGCTGGTCCACATTGTGGATGTCCTGGAAGACTTTGCGGATGCCGTCAATGAACTGGCTGAAGCACATGATGAACTCGACGAATACGTGGAATGCATAGATGAGGACCTTGCCGAAGTGGAAGAGGAAGTACTCGGGGACTTCTATGACGAAGACTATGATGACTATGACGATGATGAAGAATTCATTGAAGTGGAATGTCCCCATTGTGAACATACCGTACTGGTTGAAGAAGAAGTAATGGAAGATGATGATGCCGACATAATATGTCCCAACTGTCACGAGCCCATATACGTGGACTTTGATGAAATTGATGACGATGAGGACGAAGAGGAAGGCGAAAGCTGAACTAAAGATGCGGGAAAACGGTGCAATCAAAAGGCACCGTTTTTTTTATGCCTTTTGGCGGGGGTAAAATTTAGACATATTGTAGGTCCCATAAAAATATTAATTATATAAGAAAGGGGGACAGGTATATAATGTACACTTATGAAAAGCCGGGACCCGCCGAGGCAAGCTGGCCAAAAGGAAAGTACAGGGCCATACTGGATTCGGTGCCGGTCAATATCCGCAAAATGATAGCCGGTCTTCCACAAAGAAACCTGGAGAACATTGAGGAGTTCCGACTGAAGGTAGGAGCCCCCTTTATTGTATATGGCGGAGGGGACAGTTTTTTTATTACCCGGGACGGTCATCTCAGCAGGGACATGACCGGGGCATATATTGTGACCAGGGAGGATACCGAAAAGGCGCTGCAGCTCATGTGCGACTGCTCGATTTACTCGATAGAGGATGAGCTGAGGGAAGGGTATATCACCATAAGGGGCGGACACAGGGTCGGGGTGGTGGGAAAGGCGGTCACAGAAGGAGGCCGGGTAAGAACTATAAAGGATATATCCGGTTTAAATATAAGGGTTTCCCGCCAGGTCATAGGCTGTGCCGACCCGCTGATGCCCCGCATACTAAGGGGCAGGGATGGAATACACAACACCCTTATCATATCACCACCCCAATGCGGAAAGACCACACTGCTTAGGGACATTATTAGGCAGTTGAGCGACGGGGTTCCTGCATTGAACTTTACGGGGATGAAGGTGGGAGTGGTGGACGAACGCTCCGAGCTGGCAGGATGCTACCAAGGGGTCCCCCAGAACATTATTGGTATAAGGACTGATGTACTGGACGCCTGTCCCAAAGCCCAGGGTATCATGATGCTAATTAGGGCCATGTCCCCGATGGTTATTGCCACCGATGAACTGGGAAGACCCGAGGACTTGATGGCAATTGAGGAGGCGGTACGCGCTGGTGTCAGAATAATAACCACCGTCCATGGATGGAACCTGGAGGATGCGATGCAAAAACCGGTGATAGGGAAGCTCCTAAGGGACGGGGTATTTGAAAGGGCGGTGGTATTAAGCAGGAGAAGGGGTCCCGGGACGGTGGAACAGGTCATCGACGTAGGCGCAAGGAAAATACTAAGGGGTTTTGGAGGAGCATAGGATGATGGTAAAACTTATAGGCTGCATTGTAATAATAGCTTGCTCAACTTCCGGGGGATACCTTTTGGCCTCCGGTTATACCAAAAGGATAAGGGAACTGAGGGCATTCCAGCACGCCCTCCAGTGCCTTGAAAGCGAAATACTGTTCACGTTAACACCGCTCCCCCAGGCGGTTAAAAAAATAGCGGCAAGGCTGGATAAGCCCATAGACAGGTTTTTCGCCTTTTTCGGCCAGGTTCTGGAACAAAGGGCCGGCCACACTGCGGAGGAGGCTTGGGATATGGCCATCGGCAAAGCCCGGGGTTTCCTCTGCCTGGACCGGGAGGACCTGGACATTATCCGGGGTTTTGGCAAGAATCTTGGTTCTACCGACAGGGCAAACCAGGAGAAATGCTTTAGGCTGGTAAAATACCAGCTACAGGAACAACTGGTTAAGGCCGAGGAAAAACGAAACAAAAACGAAAAGCTTTGCAAAAACTTGGGGTTCCTGCTGGGGGCCGCACTGGTAATACTTCTAGTCTGAGAGGAGAGAGTGGGGTATGGATGTCAACGTAATATTCAAGATTGGGGCCATAGGTATCCTGGTGGCGGCTTTATACCTTGTGCTTAAGAATACAGGGCGGGAGGAACTGGCCCTTATGGCTGCCCTGGGCGGTTTGGTGGTGGTGCTTATGATGGTTATACAAATGATTGGTGAGCTGTTTGATAACGTCAGGACAATGTTTCAACTCTACTAAAGGACGGGATAACCTTGGAGATAATTCAGATTGTAGCGATAAGCATAATTGCCGTAATTCTGGCGGTTGTCATAAGACAGTACCGGCCCGAGCTGGCATTGCAGATAAGCGTCGTTACGGGTTTGCTCATATTTTTGGTGGTAATATTCAAGATGGCATCGGTGCTGGATGCGCTTAGGACTTTTACCGGCAGAATGAACATAGACACGGTTTATATATCCACGATCTTCAGAATAGTCGGTATCGCGTATATTGCCGAGTTCGGGGCGCAGGTGTGCAAGGATGCCGGGGAGAATTCCATCGCTTCAAAGATTGAACTGGCGGGTAAGGTTATAATACTTGTGCTGGCGGTACCAATACTTATGGCCTTGATGGAACTAATCATGGAGATAATACCCTGAAGGGGGCGGTATGTTGGACAGGTGGGTATTAATGCTTATACTTTTCGCGGTACTGGTTATACTTCCATCGGAATGCGCTGCGGCCGGTGGAAAAACGGCGGGTCCCGTGGAACAGTTTATTGATGAGCAGGTGAATAACCTCGACCTTGGCGATATCCAGGGCGTGCTGGACAGCCTTAACCGGGAAGTGGAAGGGTACATGCCTTCGATAAATGCCGTGGGACTAATAAAAGGGCTTATAAAGGGCGATGTAGGTATAACACCGGCCCAGGTGTTGGCCGGCATGGGCAGGTACCTTTTTGCACAGGTTTTGGCAAACTTGAACCTGCTGGCAAAGCTGGTGGTGCTGTCCATCGTATACGCAATCCTTTTAAACATACAGGATTCCTTTGGCGATGGTTCTGTAAGCGCCCTTGCCAGAATCGCTTGCATGCTCATGCTTACCGCCGTGGCGGTGCAAAGCTTTTGGGCCGCAATCCAGGTTGGGTCCTCCACCATAGACAATATGGTGAAATTCATGCAGGTTTTTCTTCCGGCGCTGCTTGCTCTGCTTGCGGTGATGGGGGGGATCACCTCAATGGCATTGCTGCAGCCAGCCCTAGCGGTATCCATAGGTTTTTTCAGTACCGTGTTTAAGGATATACTGCTGCCGGTTATATTTTTTTCCGCGATTCTTGCGATTGTTAACAACATGTCCGAAAAATTCCACTTGTCAAGACTGTCCTCCCTTCTTAAACAGGGGTGTGTTGCTGCAATAGGGCTTGTCCTTACTGTGTTTATTGGCATTATGACTATACAGGGGGTGACGGCCGCCACCATAGACGGGGTATCCATAAGGACCGCCAAGTTTGCGGTTGACAGCTTCATTCCGGTGGTGGGCGGTTTCCTTTCGGACGCGGTGGAAACGATAGTTGGCTGTTCGCTGCTGATAAAAAATGCAGTGGGCGCCTTTGGGCTTATATCGCTGTTTTCAATAATAGCATTCCCGGCCCTTAAGGTCATATCGCTGGTCCTTATATACAAAGTATGCGCCGCGATTATAGAACCGGTGGCGGGGGGGCAGCTGGTCCGGTGCCTGAACGAGATGGCGGGAAGCCTGCTGCTTTTATTTGCAACGGTGGCTTCGGTGGCGCTCATGTTTTTCATATCGGTTACGATAATAGTTGGGGCAGGTAATGCCGCCCTTATGATGAGGTGATGGGATGGAGTTTTTACGGAACTGGGTGGTAAACATAGTAATTACCATGATATTTGTCACCATTGTTGAAATAATGATGCCGAGCGGTAGTACCAGGAAATACATTAGCCTGGTAATAGGTCTGATGGTTATGTTCGTAATAATAAACCCTGTTCTAACGCTGATGGCGGGGGACTTTGACTTCGGGAGCAGAGTTTATGAAACGTCTCGGTCCATTGCCCTGGGCGATGTGAATTACAGGATGGGTAAACTGGAAAACAGCAGCAGGGAAGGAGTAATTAAGCTATACAAAAACAGCCTGGAGCAGCAGATTGCGAAGGATATTGAGAATAAAGGCCTTGGCAAGGTACAGGCGGAGGTAAGAATAGAAGAGCGGCACGACGCGCAAGATTTCGGAAGCATCACCGGTATAAGGGTGTTGATAATCGATACGGCGGATAAGGACGGGGCGGGGGGAATCGAAAAAGTTGACAGGATAAAGGTAAAGGTGGGAGACGGTACAGGGCAGCCCGGCATTCATGATGGAAGCATGCAGCAGGAAATAGCAAAATACCTGGCCGGTACATACCAACTGCCGGAAGAGAGAATAGAAGTGGTATTGCCATAAGTAACACAAATGGGGGGAGCAGGCCAAATGAATCTGAACGCTTTTAAAGAAAAACTGTACAACATGGGTACAAAAAGAATGGTCCAAAATCTTGTCATAATATCACTGGTTGCTGCCATACTGGTAATCGTTTCGAGCAGTTTTTTTGGAACCGGTGACAAGAAGAGAAATAGTATTGAGGATAAAGACATACAATTAAATAGACAGTCGATTTCCGCAGCCACCTACGAAGAGCAGCTGGAGACCAGGCTGAAGGGTATACTTGAACAGATATCCGGTGTTGGTAAGGTCTCGGTAATGGTTACGTTAAAGTCAAGCAAGGAAATAGTGCCGGCTTTAAACACGGTGGAGTCGGGGAGCGAGACCAGTGAAAGGGACGGGGACGGTGGAACAAGAACAATCATTCAACAAAGTACAGACAAAAGGGTGGCACAAGGTGGCGGCAGCATTACGTCGGACCAGCCGCTTATAGTTAAAGAGGTAATGCCGGAGGTGATGGGGGTAATCGTGGTGGCGGAAGGGGCGCAAAGGCCGGAAGTGACAGAACGGCTCACCGACGCGGTTCAGACGGTGCTGGGGATACCTGCGTTTAGGGTAAAGGTTTACCCAATGTAACTGTAAAGTGTCACCGTCGTTGTAATAGGCATGCGGATCGGGTGTCTCCACATAAAAAATGGGGGGAATGAGATGTGATGGTATTAAGAAGAAAGACAGTGGTACTGTCATTGTTGGTGTTACTGTTAATTGTTATCGCGGTGGTAAATCATAATCTGGGGAGGGAAATTGCCGGCGACAACAGCCTAACCTTCGTAAAAGATGAGGTTTCCTGGGAACCGGATGTACCTGAGCCGGAAGGAGACCTAGCGTTGGACAGCGAAGACACCGGCAACATAGAAATCGAGGAGGGAGTGGAAACAAGCGCCGCCGGCCTTGCTACGTCCAGTTTCTTTATCCAGTCCAGGCTTGACAGGAACAAAAACAGGAGCTTCTATATAGAAACGTTAAACGGTATTGTTTCCGATCCGAACATAGACAGCGGCGTCAAGGAAATGGCCCAGGCAGAAATGCTTTCACTGATTAAAAAAAGTGAAACCGAAAGTATAATTGAGAACCTGATCAAGGCCAAGGGATTTAAGGACGCCCTGGTGATTATGGGAGAGGATTCGGTAAATGTAATCGTGGATTCTGAAAAGCTTACCCAGGCTCAAGTGGCTCAGATAAAGGATATTGTAACCCGGGAGGCGGACGTTGAAACGGATAAAATAAAGATTATGGAAAAACAATAGAATTATTTGTAAAGGCAAGGTCCATTTGGTATAATAAAGACTATAATTAATACGCTTGATGGGGGTGAGAACTTGTCGGACGAAGTTAGAAAGGATACCGAAGATTTCGGCACCGTGAAAATATCCGATGATGTGGTTTCCATAATATCCGGAATAGCAGCCACGGAAGTTAAGGGAGTTGCCGGCATGAGCGGAGGCATTGCAGGGGGCATCGCAGAGCTGCTGGGCAGGAAAAACCAGTCCAAGGGTGTTAAGGTTACCATAGGGGAAAAGGAAGTTAACATAGACTTGCATGTAATCATGGAGTACGGGGTAAAAATACCCGACGTTGCATGGGAGATTCAAGAGAAGGTCAAAAAAGCCGTGGAAACCATGACGGGTTTGAACGTTGTCGAAGTGAACATACACGTACAGGGCGTGACCATGGATAAGGTAAAAGATGGAGAGGACCAGGAAAAATAAAGATTGCTTTTTCAAATAAAGATAACCTCCTTTCCGGGAGGTTTGTTCTTTAGCGGAAAAAAGGTGGACAAGCATAAATAAAAGCCAGTGGATCACTCCGGGTAGATTAGCGGGCCTTATGGAAATAATATTATTGCTGCACAAAGCCGGAAGTGAGACAGGAGGTTTGACGAATGAGCAGGAAAAAGACCAGGGAGCTGGTTGTACAATTCCTATTCCTGTTGCAGATGCGTAAGGAGGACTACACCGGCCTTATGGAGGATTTTTTTGAGCAAAACCCCATGCAGGAAGAGGATAAGGAATTTTTCAGGGAGAATATAGAGGGAACCGTAAAAAACCTCGACAGGATAGACGGGCTGATTTCCGGAAAACTAAAGAATTGGACCATTGACAGGATACCCGGGGTTGACCTTGCCGTGCTTAGGAACGCCGTTTATGAGATTATGTACAGGGATGATATACCGGTGAAGGTTTCGATAAACGAAGCGGTGGAATTGGCCAAGAAGTACAGTGACGAGGAATCTGGAGTTTTTGTGAACGGCATACTGGGAAACCTGGTTAGAGAACACAATATGCAGTAGGTGAGCCAATGGAAGCGTATATTGGTTTTGATACAAGCTGCTATACCACCTCAGTTGCCATAGTGGATGGTACGGGTGAACTTATCCTTGACTACAGGTCGGTCCTTCGGGTAAAAGAGGGCGGCAGGGGTTTGCGGCAGTCCGAGGGGGTGTTCCAGCATATAAAAAACCTTGGGGTCTTCGCCGGGACGGAAAACAGGCTGCCCGGGGAGATGAAAATAGCCGCCGTAGCAGCTTCGGTTAAACCAAGGCCGCTGCCTGAATCGTACATGCCGGTGTTCACGGTGGGAGAGAACGCGGCCAGGGTGGCCGCTGCAGTGGCGGGGGTGCCTTTCTTTGAGACCACCCACCAGGAAAACCACATCATGTCGGGCCTTTGGTCAGGCGGAGGGCCGAAAGAAGAAAGATTCCTGACGGTGCACCTTTCAGGGGGTACCACCGAGCTGCTGGAAACTGTAAGAAATGATACCGGTTTCGGAGTAAGGATAATAGGCGGTACGGAAGACATAAGTGCCGGCCAGCTGGTGGACAGGGTGGGTGTGGCAATGGGGCTTTCCTTTCCCTGCGGGCCGCATCTCGAAAGGCTGGCCGACGAAGCTGGGAAAGAGGACCCGCCCGTTGAAATACGTTGTTTTGCACGGGGTACCTCCACAAGTTTTTCAGGCCCGGAAACCCATGCTAAAAGGTTACTGGAGGCGGGCGAAAGCAGGACAGGGGTTGCCCGGGCGGTGCTTTTTTGCATAGCCCGAAGCCTGGCGTCGGTTATAGCGGAAGCATGCAGCAGACTGGGAATATATGATGTATTAATGGTGGGCGGCGTATCCTCAAACAAATACATAAGGGGATACTTGGAAGAAAACCTAAACTGCAGGCTGTATTTCCCGAAAGCGGAGTACTGCAGCGACAACGCGGTGGGTACCGCCTTAATAGCCATGCAAAGGTATAAAAACATATAACAGATTATTAAAGGGTGGAATAATCCATGGAAATAAGGGCGTTTTCGGTGAGTGAGGTTAACGGTTACATAAAGAAAAGCCTGGCCGGCGATCCCATTTTAGCGGCTATTGCGGTAAAGGGAGAGCTTTCCAACTGCAAACTGTACAGTTCAGGGCACATGTATTTTTCGCTGAAAGACAGCTTAAGCCGAATAAGATGTGTGATGTTTCGGGAGGCGGTCCAAAATCTTTCCTTTGAACCAACCGACGGGATGAAAGTGCTGGCGAGGGGAAGCGTTTCGGTATACGAAAGGGACGGCCAGTACCAGCTGTATGTCAGGGAAATGTCCCAGGACGGGCTGGGAGAGCTTTACGAGGCCTTTGAAAAGCTGAAAAAATCCCTGGAGCAAAGGGGATATTTCGATCCGGCCAAAAAGAAAAAGCTGCCTTTCATGCCGGCCACCATAGGAGTGGTTACCTCTGCGAAGGGGGCGGCGGTTAAGGACATAATTAACACCATAAACCGCAGGTGGGGCAAGGCGCAAATTTTTGTTTACCATTCCCTGGTACAGGGGGAAAGAGCCCCGGAACAGATTTGCCGAGGTATCCGGTATTTTAACACTGTCCAGCCGGTGGATGTGTTGATAATCGGGAGGGGCGGAGGGTCCATTGAAGAACTTTGGGCCTTCAATGATGAAAGGGTAGCCGAGGCGGTGTTTGAGTCCAATGTGCCGGTTGTATCCGCCGTAGGGCACCAGACGGATTATACCATTGCCGACTTTGTAGCCGACCTGCGGGCTGCTACACCGACTGCAGCCGGCGAGCTGGTGGTCCCGGAACTGAGACAGGTAATCACAAGGATTAGTGATGCCCGCGGCAGGATGAAAGCAGCCATGGAAAAACAAGTACGTTTCGGTGTTTTGAGGCTGCAGCGTGTAAGGGACAGCTATGCCTTCAGGCAGCCGCTGGATAGGATAATGCAGTACCGTCAGCAAGCCGACGACGGTTACGAAAAGCTTATTAAAGGTTTCCGGCAGCAGCACTCCAACAAGAAACAACTGCTGCAGCAGCGGTTCGAAAGGCTTTGCGCAATTAATCCCATGGCGGTGCTGGAAAGGGGTTACACGGTTGTTAGGGACCCGTCAACCGGTCAACTTATAAGGTCGGTGGGTCAGGCAAGGGTTGGCGACTACCTGGATGTGATGATGAAGGACGGGACTTTAAATGTAAAGGTATTAGATGTCAAAGGGGGTAACGCATAACCATGGAAAATGGATTAAGCTTTGAAAAGGCCATGGAAAGAATGGAAGAAATAATAGCCCTGCTGGAGGAAGGGGATTTGGACCTGGATAAGTCACTTGAGGTCTTTGAAGAGGGTATACGGCTTTACCGGAACTTATCCCGAAGACTGAAAGAGGCAGAGGGCAGGATTAAGATAATCATGGAGGAACAGGAAGGCGAGCAGGTACAATCCGGCATCGACCTGGAGGGAGATAATGACCTTGACTTTTAAAAGAGCGATGGAAGAAAAAAAGAAGCGGGTGGAAGAGTGCCTCAAAAACTGTATCAAGCATGAACAGGGCGTGCCCGGCATAATATACGAGGCGATGGAGTACAGCCTGTTTGCCGGAGGGAAAAGGCTTAGGCCGATACTGGTGATGGCGGGCTGTGAAATTTGCGGCGGTGACGTCTCAAGGGTAATGCCGTTGGCGTGCGCGGTGGAACTGATTCATACCTATTCACTTATTCACGACGACCTTCCGGCTATGGACAACGATGATTACAGGCGGGGCAAACCGACAAATCACAAAGTTTTCGGGGACGGTATTGCCGTTCTTGCCGGGGACGGTCTTTTGAACTATGCCTTTGAAGTTATGCTGGATTTATATCCCCTTGACGGAGGAAACTTGAAAGCAGTAAAGGAAATAGCGAGGGCTGCCGGCGTGACGGGGATGATAGGGGGCCAAGTTATGGACCTTATGTACGAAGGAAAGCGGGCGGGCCTTGACGAGTTAAAGGAAATGCACCTTAGGAAAACCGGTGCCCTTATATGTGCGTCCTTGCTGGCAGGAGCCTTAAGCGCGGGATGCAGTGATGCGGAGTACGAAAATATACGGAAGTTCGGAAATAATTTGGGACTTGCATTTCAAATAAGAGACGATATCCTTGATGTTATAGGAAAAGAAGAGACCCTTGGGAAAAAGGTAGGCAGCGATGTTTCCAAGGGTAAGTCCACCTACGTATCAATACTTGGGCTGGATGAATCCACAAGACTTGTAAAAAAACTTATAAATGAAGCAAAGGAAAGCCTGGCGGCCTTTGGCGAAAAGGCGAAGTTTCTAACTGAGCTGGCTGACAGCCTCATTGACAGGGAGTTTTAGAACAAGGAGGAGGACGCTTGAACTTTTTTTCGCGGGTATTGGAAAACAAAGTTTTGATGATAGCGCTGGTGTCCTGGGCGGTGGCGCAGGGGAGCAAAGTTCTAATCGAAGTTCTTAGTTACAGGAAAGTGGATTTAAAGCGCTTTGTCGGTTCGGGAGGAATGCCCAGCTCTCATTCCGCCTTTGTAATGGCGCTGTCAACCGGCATAGGCAAACTGGAGGGCTGGGAATCGCCGCTTTTTGCCATAGCTATGTCCTTTGCCTTCGTGGTTATGTACGATGCCGCTGGGGTGCGCAGGGCTGCCGGCAAGCAAGCCGAAATACTCAACATAATAATTAAAGACGTGATTGAGCACAAAGTGCTCAAGGAAGAAAGACTTAAGGAGCTAATAGGCCATACTCCGATAGAAGTTATAATAGGCGGTATTATTGGAGTTATAACAGCCAATATTATGGTTTAAACGGATTTGAAGGGCGCATGGTATCATGTTATAATATGCACATATCGAGGTGGCGCAGTATTCTAGTCAGAGGTTTTGCTTCTGAAGGCGGGGCTAAAAATCCGTCAAAGGGCACATCGATGAAGTTCCTTGGATCGGCTTTCGACGCCCAGTCGGGGGCCTTTTCAGGGAGTAAGGAGGCCGGGGCGATCTGCAAAGGCATGCAGGCGTTGACCCTCCCTCCGCGGAGACCCCGATAACCGGATACAGGGTTCGGGGAGTAACCTGCAGATAAGACTGCAGCGTAGCCTGCCTTGAGTGAAACGGGCGGATGATTGTCAGGCTAGTCCGAAGGGCCCTTCGGAGGATGCCAATGCTTTCGAAACCCTTTTTGCAAAAGAGGCTAGGAAGTAGAACCGATGCCGGGGAAAACCCCTAGACTGTTCCGAAAGAGGCATAATGAGGATTAGAGTGCGGACTAAGTGGCAATCCAGCCCTGTCGCTGGCAACACGACAGAGACGAATTTAAAGGGAAACCGCCGACCTGGCGACAGGCCGGTATTCGACTGGGAAAGCCTGCTGGACCTAAGCCGCAAAATTTACTCAATATGCCGCCACCTGGAAGCCTTGCTGATAGTGCATACTATCAGCTTTTTTATATTCTTTCCCTTTCAATGGGATGATATAATTTTAATATATGTAATTATACTAATTCTATAACAAAAAAGAGTGAGGTAATTAGTATTGAAACCAAGAGCAAAACCCGGGAAGAAAAAAAAGAGCCGCTGGGTGGTTTTGATAACCCTGTGGACCTTTCTTCTGGCACTTACTTTCAGTTTTCTTTCGGAAATGGTTGTAAGAAATTTGCCGCTTGTTGCCGCATACGTGATACTTATCGTTATAGTAATCGTTGGAATCGTTTTTGATATAATAGGGATAGCCGTCACAGCCTCCGACCAAAAACCGCTCAACGGAATGGCCGCTCAGAAAATACCCGGGGCCAGGGAAGCCGTGATGCTTCACAAAAAAGCCGGGGCAGTGTCAAATTTTTGCAATGATGTAATAGGCGACATATGCGGAATACTAAGTGGGGCGGCGGGAGCGGTTATAGTTACCAGGTTTGTGGCGATATATCCCAATATAAGGGGAGCAGTCCTTGGGGTGATGCTGAGCAGCTTTATTGCAGCAGTAACCGTCGGTGGCAAAGCCATAGGCAAGAACATTGCCATTGATAACGCAAGCGAGATTACCTTTAAGGCGGGAAGATTCCTAAACGTTTTTTACAGAAAAACAGGTATCAGGGTATTGGATGATGACAAGAATAGCGGAAGAAAGCGGTGATATGTAATGCATGAAATACTTGGAAGCATTAAGGGACCGGAAAGCTTGAGAGAGATGAGCGATATGCAGCAAAAACTACTGGCAAGGGAGCTCAGGCAGGTTATTGTAGATACCGTATCCAAAACCGGCGGGCACCTGGCATCAAACCTTGGAGTGGTGGAGCTTACTATAGCGCTGCATACCGTGTATTCCAGTCCAAGGGACAGGATAGTATGGGATGTGGGGCACCAGTCCTATGTACATAAGCTTCTGACAGGCCGGTACAAAGATTTTAGCACCCTAAGGCAGTTCGGCGGAATTTCGGGGTTCCCCAGGATTGATGAAAGCCCCCACGACGTATTCGGTACGGGGCACAGCAGTACCTCAATATCCGCCGCGCTGGGCATTGCCGCTGCCAGGGACCTAAAAGGTGAAAAATTTTCGGTGGTGGCTGTAATAGGAGACGGTGCGATGACCGGAGGAATGGCCTTTGAGGCATTAAACCATGCCGGGCACCTGCAAAAGGACATTACGGTGGTTCTTAATGAAAACGAAATGTCCATAGCCCAGAACGTGGGCAGCCTGTCCAAGCACTTAAGTCGTATTAGGACCCATCCACGGTACTTCAGGGTAAAGGAAGATATTGAGGGCCTGATAAAACGAATTCCTGCGGTGGGCAACAGCATGGCCAAGGTTGCGGAAAAGGCAAAGGACAGCATCAAGTACTTCCTTGTGCCCAGCATGTTGTTCGAAGAGCTTGGGTTTACATATTTAGGACCCATAGACGGGCACGACCTGGTTTTGCTTAAGGATGTACTGAAAAGGGCAAAAAAGCTAAAGGGACCGGTCTTGATACATGTCGTAACAAAAAAGGGCAAAGGATACCGGCCGGCTTTAAACAATCCCGACCGGTTCCATGGCGTGGGCTGTTTTGAAGTAAAAACCGGGGAAATAATCAGGGAGGGCAACGGGCAGAGTTATTCGTCAGCCTTCGGCAAGGCAATGCTGGAGCTGGCGGCCGAGGACCCGAGAGTGGTCGCGATAACTGCGGCCATGGCGGATGGGACAGGCCTTTCGGAATTCGCGAATGTCTTTCCGGACAGGTTTTATGACGTAGCCATAGCCGAACAGCACGCAGTCACCTATGCGGCGGGCTTGGCAAGGGAAGGCTTTAAGCCGGTATTCGCTGTGTATTCAACGTTTTTGCAGCGGGCGTACGACCAGGTTATTCACGATGTCTGCCTGCAAAACCTGCCGGTGGTGTTTGCCGTGGACAGGGCAGGGATAGTGGGAAATGACGGGCCCACTCACCATGGGGTATTCGATTTGTCATTCTTAAGCCATATACCCAATATGCAGGTGCTTGCACCATGCTGCTGCAGCGAAATGAAGGAAATGTTGAGGTATGCACTAAACAGCGAGGGACCGGTCGCGATTAGGTACCCAAGGGGAGAAGGCCGGACGGTGAAGGGCTATACTCCCGGCCCGTTGGTAAAGGGCAAATCGGAAGTGGTAATAAAGGGTAAAGACCTGTGCATTATTGCCGTTGGCAATATGCTGCCGAGGGCATGTAGGGCGGCGGAACAGCTTCAAAAGAAGGGCATAAAGGCAGGCGTTGTAAATGCCCGGTTTGTTAAACCCGTTGATACGGAAATGCTGGCGGAGATACTGAAGGACTATGACAAGATAGCGGTGCTGGAAGACAATGTTATCCGGGGCGGATACGGAAGTTACCTGCTGGAGCAGATGAATTCAATGGGCCTTGATGCTATGGATTATAGGATAAAGCTATTGGGCTTCCCGGACGAATTCGTTACTTTCGGTGACAACGACAGCCTGTACAGGGCTTACGGTCTGGACGATACCGGTATATATTACAGTTTGTTGGACCTGGCAGAAGGAGGAAAGGGAAGTGGCGTCAGCAAAGAAAAGGTTGGATACGCTTCTGGTGGACAGGGGGTTGTTTCCAAGCAGAGAAAGAGCTAAGGGAACAATTATGGCCGGACTTGTAAGGGTGGATGGCAAAGTGATGGACAAGGCGGGGACCAGGGTCAGCGAGGATGCAGTAATTTCAGTGGATGAGGACCCCATTCCCTACGTGGGGAGGGGAGGACTGAAACTGGAAAAGGCCTTGGAACTCTTCCAAGTTGACGTTACCGGATATACAGCCGTTGATATTGGTGCTTCCACCGGGGGTTTTACCGACTGTCTTTTAAAAAGGGGCGCAAAAAAGGTATATGCCATTGACGTGGGGTACGGCCAGCTTGACTGGAGACTGCGCCAGGACACGAGGGTTGTGGTCATGGAGCGTACAAACATTAGGTTTGTCAAGCCGGAGGACCTGGGAGAAAGCTGTGACATAGCGGTTATTGACGTGGCTTTTATTTCCCTTACGCTGGTACTGCCGGTGGCAAGGACCTTATTAAAACCCGGGGGGAAGATTATTGCCCTTATCAAGCCACAGTTTGAGGCGGGACGTGAAAAGGTGGGCCGAAAGGGAATAGTAAGGGACCCAATGGTGCACAGGGAAGTGATACAAAAAATATATGACTTTATTATGGGTATGGGCTTAAAGGTGCGGGGGCTTACCCATTCCCCCATAACCGGAGCCGGGGGAAACATAGAATACCTTGTATATGCATGTGATGAGGATATTGAGGGCGCCGGGGCTGAAAATGTGCAGGAAATGATAGAAAGGGTTGTGGAAGAATCCCACCGCGTATAGTGACCAAAATAGAGGAAAAATGGAATATTTGTAGAATGTCTTGATAAAAGGAAGGGGTATTGAGCAAAAATGCAGGAAAAGGCCGTTAAATTCGATACAATAGGCATTATTCCAAACCTACAGAAGTCCGGCAGCCTTGAAGTAGCCCGGGAGCTGATAAAATGGCTGGAGGATAAGGGCTCCCGCGTGCTTCTTAACGAAATAACCGCCAGCGAGCTGGAGATGCCGGGCTTGGCGGAAAAACCGTCGGAAATATATAAAACTTCAGATTTCATAATAGTGCTGGGCGGAGATGGAACACTGCTCTCGGTTGCAAGACAGGTGCTTTGGCAGCAGACGCCTATACTGGGTATCAACCTGGGGCACTTGGGATTCCTTACCGAATTGGAACAGGATAACATGTACGACGGCCTGGAAAGGATTAGGAACGGGGATTACCGGGTTGAGAAAAGGATGATGCTGGAAGCGGTCCTTATAAAAAACAACATGATAACCGACAACTTCTGGGCGCTTAATGACATAGTGATATCAAAGGGGTCCTTTTCGAGGATTATACAGCTAAAGACTTATATTAACCAAAGCTACGTGGAAACCTATTCGGCGGACGGCATAATCATTTCCAGTCCCACAGGCTCGACCGCCTATTCCCTGTCTGCGGGCGGGCCAATCCTTAGTCCCGATGTTGCCGGCATGGTTATTACTCCCATAAGCCCGCATATGATGAGCTCCAGGTCAATAGTTATATCCGACAAGGAAGAGGTTAAAGTGGAGGTTGTGGGCGATAAAAACGATGTCATGCTGACCATAGACGGGCAGCAGGGCTACAGGCTGAACGCAGGGGACTTAATCATTGTGCGGAGGTCGGAGTTTTCAGCTAACATGATAAAGCTTAGGGATAAAAACTTTTACGACGTGCTGAGGACAAAGCTTAACGAAAGAAGGTAGAAGAAAAAGGAGGTTGGCAAATGAAGATTGCCCGGCATGCCAAGATTTTGGAACTCATTGAAAACAAGGAAATTGAGACCCAAGAGGAATTGGCTGAGGAGCTCAAGACCTGCGGATTTAACATAACCCAGGCGACGGTGTCGAGAGATATCAAGGAGCTGAGGCTTATAAAAACCCTAAGCGACACCGGCAAGTACAAGTATTCTACCATCAAGCCCCATGACAGCGATTTGGCGGACCGGCACGTTAAGGTATTCAAAGAATCGGTGCTTAAAGTGGACTATGCCATAAACATAGTGGTCATAAAGACAATTCCGGGAGCGGCCCAAGGGGCTGCCGCAGTGGTCGACGCGCTAGACTGGCAGGAAGTGGTTGGCACAATAGCCGGGGACGATACCATATTTGTTCTTACCAGGAATGAAAAAAACGCTGTGAACATAATGGAGAAATTAAAGAAACTAAAGGGATAGAAACGGGGGCCGGTAATACATGTTGCTGGAACTTAACATATCCAATTTTGCACTCATTGATAGTGTATGCCTAATGTTGGAAAGCGGGCTGAATGTTCTGACCGGCGAGACTGGAGCCGGGAAGTCCATAATGATAGACGCGGTAAACATGGTACTGGGGGAAAGGGCGGATACCGACATTATAAGGACAGGGGCCGACAAGGCTGTGGTTGAAGCCCTTTTTAAATGTGACGACATTGAGGGGATTGAAGAAGTCCTGCAAGGACTGGGCATAGACCTGGACCGGGACAAGACATTGGTGCTTGGGAGGGAAATAAGGAGCGGGAGGAGCGTAAGCAGGATAAACGGAAGGCCGGTGCCGCTGTCCAGCATAAGGGAGATTAGCCGGCATATCATTGACATCCACGGGCAGCACCAGCACCAGTCGCTGCTGGATGTACAAAACCATATAGATATACTGGACCATTTCGGCGGGTGCGGGGTACTGGAACAAAGAAAAAGGGTGGCATCGCTGTACCAAAGGCTTCTAGAACAAAAGAAAGCCTTGGAAGAGGTACTGCTGAGCGAAATGGAAAGGGAGAGAAATATTGACCTTTATTCGTACCAGGTGCAGGAGATAGAAGCCGCAAGGCTTAGAGAAGGGGAAGAGGAGGAACTGCTGCGGCAGAGAGAGGTATTGGCCAACGCGGAAAAGATATTCCAGTCGCTGGCACAATCCTATGAACTGCTGTATGGGGGCGATCATGGTACAGGCTTAAGCATAATAGACGGTTTGGGCCAGGTGGACCAGCTTCTTGTTCCCTTCAAAGATATGGATGAAAGGATAGGCGGTTTTTATAGTGACATAGAATCCTGCCATGTATCCCTTAAGGAAATTACAAGGGATATTAGGAATATGATCGACGGTTTCGAGTTTGACCCCGGCATGCTAAATGCTACTGAGGAAAGACTTGACCTCATAAACAAGCTTAAGCGCAAATACGGCAAAACGATAGAAGAGGTCCTGGAATACTGTCGGCGCAAGTGTGACGAGCTGGAAAAGCTTAAAAACAGCCGGGTGGAGCAGGAACACCTGGAAAAAGAAATCGCCGAAACGGAAAAGGAAATGGAAAAGGAATGCGCTTTGCTAACCGAGATGAGAAAAGAAACGGCAAATCTTCTTGCCAATAAAATCACCGGGGAAATTAAAAAACTTGGCATGAAAAACGGGGTATTTGATATATCGATAGAGAGGGCGGCGGGTTTCACAAAAAAGGGTGCTGATATGGTGGAGTTTTTGTTCAGCGCAAACCTCGGGGAGCCGCTAAAGCCTTTAAGCAAAATAGCTTCCGGCGGTGAAATGTCGAGAATTATGCTTGCCATAAAAACCTGCCTTGCCGATACCGACAGTATTCCAACGCTGATATTCGACGAGATTGATGCCGGAATTAGCGGAAGAACCGCCCAGGTGGTGGCACAGCAGCTGGCCAGTGTATCCAAGCAGCACCAGGTGGTTTGTGTTACCCATCTTCCGCAGATAGCGGCAATGGCGGACAACCATTACCTTATTAGCAAGGAAGAAAGGGACGGTCATACATATACAAGGCTGGAACTGTTAAACAGGGACCAAAGGGTCAGGGAACTGGCGAGGCTTCTTGGGGGTGCGAAGGTTACAGACCTTACCATAAGACACTCGGAAGAAATGCTCAAAATGGCAGAAAATTTTAAAAAAAGTGCGGTTTAGGACATTTATTTGAAAATTACTGCTCAAAACACAATATTTTTATAGCATAATTAGTTTTTCAAAGGGTTAACTTAACTATGTATAGTTAAGTTAAATTTTTTTTGGAGGTGGGTCGGGAAAGGTTCTTGGGCTTGGGGAGCGTGATACAGCTTGCGGAAAGGACAGAAAGCTGCAATTATGGCTGCTGTAGTAGTAATGGCCATATTATCTGCAGTCCTTTTGTCGGATATTTACAGAATCGTTTCAATGCCCGGGGAATACCTGGTGGTGGAAGGAGAAGAAAGGACCCTTGACCTAATACTTCCCATCGGCATATTTGCAACAAGCGAAAGCGAAGGTATATTAAAGCTTAACGGCATGGAAGTGACCACCGGGGGCACAAGCTTAAGCAGCTGGAATCCACTTATTATACAGACCAGCGCCACCGGGGGCGGTACAATTGAGTTTAGACTATTCGGGCTTATACCGATAAAGAAACTGACTGTGTCGGTGATATCCCCGGCGAGAGTTATACCGGGAGGGCATTCAATAGGAGTAAAGCTTTACACCCAGGGGGTACTGGTGGTGGCGCTGGCGGACTTTACCGGTATAGACGGAAAAAGCCATAACCCGGCGTCCCAGGCAGGGATTGCGGTAGGGGATTCGATAGTAAGCATAAATAATATAAAGGTCCGTGATGCCGATCATGTAATACAGCTGCTGGGTGGGAGCAAGGGTGAAGAAATATCCATTGAGATTAAACGGGGAAAACAGAGCCTGGTGAAAACCGTAAAACCGGTTAAAAGCCAAGAGGATGGCAAATACAGGATAGGGGCATGGGTCCGGGACAAAACGGCGGGAGTGGGTACCCTTAGCTTTTATAACCCGGAGACCGGTGCCTTTGGCGCCCTTGGACATGCCATAACCGATGTAGATACGGGACTTATGCTGTCAGTGGAGGAAGGGGAAATACTGGAATCAAGGATAGCTTCGATAAAAAAAGGAGAAAGGAGCAAGCCCGGTGAAATTAGGGGAATTTTTTTTGAAGAGCAGAATAAACTGGGCTATATACAAAAGAATACGGAATTCGGAATATTCGGGATACTAAGCAAGGCTATGGGAAACGAGTATTTTCCGGAGCCTATACCGGTAGCGCTGCGGCACCAGGTAAAGGAAGGGCCGGCGTTTATCCTGACAACAGTGGATGAAAAAATCGGGAAGTTCGCCATAGAAATTCAAAAAGTAGCGAAACAGTACCATCCAGAACCCAAGAGCATGGTAGTGAAAGTTGCGGACGAAAGGCTGCTTGAAGCCACCGGCGGAATTGTACAGGGGATGAGCGGCAGCCCCATAATACAGGACGGAAGGCTTGTGGGAATTGTGACCCACGTGTTTGTAAACGACCCAACCCGTGGATACGCTATATTTGCCGAATGGATGGTCCAGCATGCTGAGATAAATACAGGAAACGGCGCAGCGAAAGTTGATAAAACTGAGTAACTCCCGAAAGGAGTTGCTCAGTTTTTCATATATTGGGATATGCTAATGCAAAATGGAGAAAGAATATCCATAATATATTAAATTTGGAATTATAGAAGGATTTAATTTCCCTTTGTCGAATAAATAATTGTCAACTCAATATATATAAAGAAGAGGGGGGCTCCTTTTGAATGAGAAAAAGATAAGAATAATGATTGCTGACGACAACAAGGAATTTTGCGAAATAGTAGGCGAATACTTGTCCAGGGAGAAGGATATCCAACTGGTAGGTACCGCAAACGACGGGTTTGAGGCGCTTGAGCTTATTAAGCAGTACAAACCCGATATCCTGGTGCTGGATATTATAATGCCGCACCTGGATGGATTGGGAGTTTTGGAAAAGCTAAATACCATGGAATTAGAACCTATGCCCAATATTATAGTATTGTCCGCCGTAGGCCAGGATAAAATCACCCAAAGGGCGCTGCTTTTGGGAGCGGATTACTATATCGTGAAACCCTTTGACATGCAAATTTTCATAAAGAGAATAAGGCAGATGATGGACAACAACGTGGTGCCCATGGAAAAGAAAAGAAAGGGCCAGCCGGAAACCTACTTCACCGAGGGACAGAGCCTGGATGTGGAAATAACCAATATAATACACGAGATTGGGGTGCCCGCCCATATTAAAGGTTATTTGTACCTTAGGGAGGCAATAAAGACCGTTGTCAACGATATTGAGATGCTGAGCGCGGTGACAAAGGAGCTTTATCCCTCCATAGCCAAGAGGTATAACACAACATCCAGCAGGGTGGAGAGGGCCATAAGACATGCCATAGAGGTGGCCTGGAGCAGGGGCAAGGTTGATACCATAAACAGCCTGTTCGGTTACACAATACATAACGACAAGGGTAAGCCCACCAACTCGGAGTTCATAGCAATGGTGGCCGACAAGATAAGGCTGAAGCAGAGGATAAGCTGAAAGGTTAAACACCCCGTTCCTTTAAACAAATAACGGAACGGGGTGTTCTTAATTGATTGCCTGCTGAAATACTGCTATAATTTCAATAGGTTAAGAAGAAGAATACAAGGATGAAAGCAGGTAATATATTATGCATAATATTGGCGTGACCGTTAATATACATGGAAACAGTTCTACTCGATCCCATGAAACTAAGTTAACTGCAAAACCTTTTATAAAATGGGCAGGAGGAAAGACCCAGTTATTGGAGGAATTAGAAGCAAGGCTTCCTAAGGCTATTGCAGATAAGAAGACTATTGAAAGTTATATTGAACCCTTTGTAGGAGGTGGAGCATTATTCTTTTTCTTAAAAAGAGAGTATACGGTAAAAAAAGCATACCTGTGCGATATCAATAGAGAAGTTATCATCGGATACAAAGTAATACAAAACAATCCAAAAGAATTGATCAACCAACTCGAAGTGCTTCAAGATGAGTACATAAATAGGAACAAGGATGAAAGAAAAGACTATTTCTATATGATAAGGGATAAATATAACAGCCAAGTACAAAGATTTAACTTTGACGAATACAATGAGGACTGGATTAAAAGAGCCTCTTATTTGATATTTTTGAATAAAACATGCTTCAACGGATTGTTTAGACAAAACAAGAACGGAAAGTTCAATGTTCCACACGGTAGGTACAAGAAACCAAATATCTGTGACAGGGATAATATAATGGAAGTAAATAAAGCTCTGAAAAACACAGAAGTCTTTTACGGTGATTTTACGGAAACCAAAGATTTTATCCAAGAAAACAGCCTTGTTTATTTTGACCCTCCATATCGTCCAATAAACGCAACATCTAGTTTTACGGGCTATTCTAAGGAAGGATTTGATGATAATGACCAAAAAAGGTTGGCTGCTTTTTTTAAAAGTATGAACGCAAAAGGAGCTTATTTAATTCTTAGTAATTCTGACCCTAGAAATCATAACCAATTTGATGATTATTTTGACAAGTTATATGAAGGCTTTAACATAGAAAGAATCAAGGCCAATAGGCACATAAACTGTTACGGTAATAAAAGAGGCCAGATAAACGAGTTGATTATTAGGAACTATTGGTAAGGAGGCCTATATATATGGCATCGTTTTATGGTAAACGTTTGGGTACTGACAGCCTTGAGGACACTATAGAGAGGTTCCACGAAACAATTATTGACACCAACAGAAGTTACAATTTTTTTGTAAACTGGGAGAAAGTTGAGCAACATGTTGATAAGTACAAAATCGAAATAAGCATTCTTGACTCCCTAATAGGCAGTCGCAATTTCAATAAAGACCTGGAAAACATTTTAAAAAAATACCCTGAAGTATTACCTGTGATACCAATCTTAATAGCGGTCAGAGATGCACGATTAAAAGTCATACGCGACTTTTCAGATGCCGATACAGATATAATGGAATACAATTTTACCGAAAGAAAGTTATCAGAACTGGAAATCAGGGTTTTGATCGAATTTTTTGAAAAGACTGGATTGAAAAACTTTTTTGAGAACCTTTCAACAAAGAGTATTAGAGATTATGTCACCGGTGTCGAAGTAGGAATGGACACCCATGCCAGAAAAAACAGAAGCGGGGATTCAATGGAATTGGTTATCAAACCTTTTATCGAAAAGATAAATCTAAAGCATGACAATAGATATATCATATTGTTCCAAAAAAATTTTAACTATCTACAGAAAAATTTTGGTATTAAGGTTTCTGCATCAATAAGGAACAGAAAGGCTGATTTTATACTAATAAACGCAGATAAAGACAGAGTCGTAAACATAGAAGTCAACTTTTATTCCGGTACTGGGTCGAAGCCTCAGGAAATTGTAGATTCATATATAAATCGCCAGGAGGAACTCAAAGAAAACGGCTTTGAATTCATCTGGATCACAGACGGTTACGGCTGGAAAGGACAGAAAAACCAGATTGAAAAGGGATTTAGGAAAGTTAATTATCTACTGAATTTACATTTTGTTAGAAAGGGTTTGTTGGAGGATATCCTATGGATAAACTAATAAATTTCAAAGAGGAAATTACAACTGTTTGGTCTTTCCCAGAGAGGGGTGGCTGGGCGACACATAATGCTAAGTACAGGGGAAATTTTGCACCCCAAATTGCCAGAAATATCATTCTGAGATATTCTAATGAAGGGGATACAGTACTTGACCCAATGGTTGGCGGAGGTACAACATTAATTGAAACTAAACTATTGAATAGAAAAGGAATAGGAGTTGATATTAACCCAGAAGCAATTGCGCTGACAAAGAAAAACCTCGAATTTGAATGCGGCTGTGAATATGAACAGACGGTTCAAATCGGAGATGTTAGAAATATGAACTTTTTAAGCAGTGGAAGTGTTGATTTGATTGTTACCCATCCTCCCTATTTAAACATAATCAAATATTCAGAAGGGAGAATAGAAGGTGACCTTTCAAATATTTCAGGGGTTAAAAAATTTTGCTCAGAATTGAACAAGGGTATAGCGGAATTCTTCAGGGTATTAAAAGAGAATTCCTACTGTGCCGTTTTAATAGGAGATACTAGAAAAAACAAACACTATGTTCCCCTTGCTTTCTACGTAATGCAGTTGTTTCTTGAAAATGGATTTGTTTTAAAAGAAGATATTATAAAGATTCAGCATAATTGTACATCTACACCCTACTGGGAGAAAAAAGTTAAAGACTACAATTTCTATCTTATAATGCACGAGCATCTTTTTGTATTCAGAAAACCGAGGGACGATGAAGACCTAAGCCGTTATAGATACAGCATGGCGAATGCATTATTGATGCCCTAAGGCGGTTCGCTAATATTACATAAGAAGCAGGACTGAAATTTGGGCTGCAACAGAAACAGCAAAGGCCATCAAGATGAATATAATTATTGTGATGATTAAAATTAGGGAAGGGTGTACACATGGACAGCGGCAGTGTTTTTCTAAACTACTTGATACTCGTATCAATTTTAATTCAAGGCTTTTATTTATTCATTATAAAGCGCAGGGATAAAAACTTCTATAGAGATTCCGGGCCGCTAAACATGCTGTCAACAGGCTTGGGGATTATACTCATGATATATAACTATATGCTCCTTTGGGAATTCGAAATAGGTAACGACAGTGATGCCAAAACCGCTGTTATGTTATTGGGAATACTGGTTACAATAGCTATTCTTTTTATTTTGAAAAACCTTTTTTCCGGCAAAAAGTACACCGCTACCAATATTGACAGGGATAAATTAGAGACAATACTGGCTGAGGTGCTGGGGGAATACGAGCTAACTTATAAAAAAACCAAGGACCATCCCCAGTCCATGGTGACAAAGATAACCCTCGAAGAATACGACAGCTTCATAGAAGTAACGCAAAGAGGCAGCGGGGGCAGGGCCTTCGTATTGGAATTTAATGGTTTAGACCAGTTATACGACTTTGAAAACATTATTGAAGACTTGAAGGAACGGATTAACGATACTACCAAGGCGAACAGGTTCCGGGGCATAGGCGATCTGGCAGCAGTCGCCGGCATTCTGGTATTTTTTGCGTGGGTTAGAATAACTAGACCATAGCATGATACACAGGCTCAACCGCATCTTAAAGGGGTGTTTTTTTTGAAAGGTGCCTTTGCAGGAATAGCTTCCGCAGCGATTGTTCTAA
>ERZ773359.2019-NODE-2019-length-26527-cov-8.581936_pt1 | contig 26527 bp, 23 predicted proteins | sample MGYA00374955_ERZ773359 | MGnify/ENA primary metagenome ERZ773359 (study PRJEB29098, sample SAMN04486028) | biogas fermenter metagenome | study: EMG produced TPA metagenomics assembly of the Biogas fermentation microbial communities from Germany - Plant 4 DNA1...
TTGGGGTTGGAATCCATGGAGGTTCCGGGAGCAACGCCGAAGAATCCAGCTTCAGGATTGATAGCATATAGACGGCCGTCCTCTCCAAATCTCATCCAGGCGATATCATCACCGATAGTTTCAACCTTCCAACCAGGAATGGTGGGTATCAGCATAGCCAGGTTGGTCTTTCCGCATGCACTGGGGAAGGCCCCGGTAACATATTTGACTTCGCCTTCGGGACTTGTCAGTTTAAGTATAAGCATGTGCTCGGCCAACCAGCCTTCATCTCTGGCTTGAACGGATGCGATTCTAAGGGCAAAGCACTTCTTTCCTAGCAGCGCATTTCCGCCATAGCCTGAACCATAGGACCAAATTGTCCGCTCTTCCGGGAAGTGGCTTATATACTTTTGATCCATGGGGGCACAGGGCCAGGAAACGTCTTCTTCGCCTTCAGCCAAGGGGGCACCTACTGAATGAAGACAGGGAACAAATTCACCATCATCTCCAAGGACATCTAAAACTTCTTTACCCATGCGGGTCATAATTCGCATATTTACAACTACATAAGGACTGTCAGTCAGTTCCACACCAATCTTTGATGCGGGTGAACCTACAGGACCCATGGAGAAGGGGATAACATACATAGTTCTTCCCTTCATACAACCGGTATATAGCTTTGTCATGGTTTCCTTCAGTTCTGTAGGATCAATCCAGTTATTTGTTGGTCCTGCATCCTCTTGCCTTTTTGAGGATATAAAGGTCCTATCCTCGACACGGGCGACGTCAGAAGGATCACTGCGGAAAAGGTAGCAACCCGGCTTTTTCTCGGGATCAAGCTCAACTGCAGCACCGCTTGCCACCATTTCCTTGAGCAGGCGTTCATTCTCTTCTTCTGAGCCGTCACACCAATAGATCTGGTCAGGCTGGCACATTTCTGCCATCTCTTGAACCCAATCTAAAAGCTTTTGGTTATTGGTCATCTTATTATTCATCCAATCACACCTTTATTATTTAGTATTGTACATAATGGTTTGCTGCCATTAATGCATTGTAGTGATGTTAAGCATATCAAAATTCTCAGGTATCATAATATACCTATTGTACCCCATGATATCGTATCATAAAAATATATAATTTACCATAAAAATTTTGAAGTTTTTTGGATTTTTTGAAGTTATAGATAGCTTTAATTTCCAAATCCACTGCCTGTGGTAGGATAAATGTTTGGAGACAAAAGGCATAATAAAAGGTAGGACAGCCAAGCCATCCTACCCCTAGTTATAGACAAATCATGCACTGTATTTATTTTCTCTTTCCAATATAGCCATAAATTGCTCACCGGTTATGGTTTCTTCCATATATAAGAACTCCGCAAGTTCGTGAAGTTTAGCCTTATTCTCCATGAGAATTTCCGTAGCCCTTTCATAGGCAGAACGGATCAATTCCTTCACTTCTCTGTCCACCAATTCACCGGTTTTGGATGAGCAAATCAAGGTAGAATCCCCGCCCAGGTACATACTGCTATTGGTCTCCAGAGCCATCATACCAAATTCATGGCTCATGCCAAACCGGGTAACCATGGCCCTGGCGATTTTGGTAACCTGCTCGATATCGTTGGCAGCCCCGGTTGTAATCTCTCCGAATATTATCTCCTCAGCAGCCCTTCCGCCGCAATAGGTAACCATCTTGTTGAAGGCTTCGGTTTTAGTCATTAGGGATTTTTCATTTTCCTCCACCTGCATGGTATATCCCAGGGCTCCCGAGGTTCTGGGGACGATGGTGATTTTATGAATTGGGGCGGTATTAGTCTGTTTGGCAGCTACCAATGCATGGCCGATTTCATGATAGGAGACTATCTTTTTTTCTTCCGGGGACAGGATGGCATTTTTCTTCTGATGGCCGGCGATGACCACCTCGATGGATTCCTCCAGATCCTCCTGTATCACTCTGGTCCGTCCCATTCTGACAGCCCTTAGAGATGCCTCATTAACGATGTTTGCAATTTCAGCCCCGGAAGCTCCTGCGGTTGCCCGACCTAAAAGATGAAAATCTATATTTTGGGCCATCTTATAATTCTTGGCATGAACTTTGAAGATGGCGATACGACCCTGTAGATCCGGCAAGTCAACCGGTACCTGTCTATCAAAACGACCAGGCCGCAATAGGGCAGGGTCCAAGGTTTCAGGACGGTTGGTGGCAGCCAATATGATTACTCCCGAATCCCCTTCGAAGCCATCCATTTCTGTGAGCAATTGGTTTAGGGTTTGCTCCCTCTCGTCATTGGTGTTTATGCCGCCATCCCGTCTTTTACCGATGGTATCGATTTCATCGATAAAGACGATACAGGGAGCCTTCTTCTTGGCCTGTTCGAAGAGGTCTCTCACCCTTGCCGCACCCCGGCCTACAAACATTTCAACAAATTCTGAACCGGCAATGGAGAAGAAGGGCACATTGGCTTCCCCGGCTACGGCTTTGGCCATCAGGGTCTTACCCGTTCCTGGAGGGCCAACCAGAAGTACGCCTTTGGGGCACTTGGCGCCTATGGTAACATACTTTTCGGGGTGAGAAAGATAGTCCACGACCTCCCTCAGTGCCTCCTTCGCTTCTTCCTGTCCTGCAACATCCCTGAAGGTTTTCTTGTCGCCGGTTGGCACATAGATCTTTCCGGAACTACCACCAAGGGACAGGCCTCCGGTTCCCATCTTCTCACCAAGGGTCTTACTCATCTTTCTGCCAACCCACCAGATGATCAGAAGGGGGATTCCATAGGACATAAGCAGGCTTAAAAAGTAGTTGGGCTGTTTCGGGATCACGGCTCCAAATTCTACCCCATGTTCTCGTAAGAGAGAAACCAGATCAGGGTCATTGACATACCCGGTCTTGTAGAAGGACTCCATCCCATTGGTATCCTTAACGGAAAACAGTATTTGGTTTGTATCCATCTCTACTGTAGCAACTTTGCCTTCCTCCACCTGATCTAAAAAGAAGGAATAGCCTACTTCTACGACTTTAGGTTTCAGTAAATATGGTAAAACAAGCCAGTTCAACAATAGAACAGCCAATAAGGCTATGCCATAATAATATAGAACCGGTCTTGGTGTTTTAGGTTTTCTATTTCCAGTGTTTTGTCTAATCATCGAGTTCCTCCATTCTTTCGGCTACAAAGGAGAGGAATAGCCTCATTCCCGTTATCATAGCCCTGCATTTTTCTTCATTTTCTTTAAATACTTCACTATGCATTACAGTCGAATTGTACTGATAGAATACATCCAATTTTTTCTTGCCCTTTTCTGTCAATGTCATCAAGGTGACCCGCTGGTCCTTATCCGCCTTGTGACGGTCCAGCAGCCCTCGATTTACTAAAGATGTACAGGTACGGCTAACATTGCCAAAATCTCGATTTATCGCCTTGGATAATTCACTGACGCTCATGCTTGCAGTACGATCCAGTTCCAACATAACCCGCAGTTCCTGGGGTGCCAGGCCATATTGTATCTGTACCTTCCTGGATAATACATTCATTAAGGTCTGTAAATCTATCAGCAAATCCCAGACTTCTATAAAGGATATTGTCTTTTCCTTCACGTCACACCTTCACCCCATCTATATACTTGTATGTTACATACATATATCATACCATCCCTGGAACCACCTGGCAAGGGAAAATATACAGCTACAAAGTTATTGATTTTATGGGTAAAAGGTAATAAGCTATAATTATCCAAAGTGTATGAAGCCTGCACAGTAACAATAATATGCATATGTCAGACATTTTGAAATATATCTGAATATCGCAACTCGTACACTTTAGCATTAAGTTACCATTACTGACGTATTTCTTACCAGCACAGAGTATAGGTCAATGATATTTTCTTATATATACTAAAAAGTATAGATATTAAATAAAAAATGGAGGGAATAAAATGCGTTGGGAACATCTTGTACCGAAGGATTTTAAAAAGGCCATAGAAGAAACAGGACTTTGTATAGTACCGGTAGGCTCCCTGGAAAGACATGGGGAACATTTACCCTTTGGATGTGATATGATTGTAGCCCATACCATTGCCACAAGAGCGGCGGAAATCGAGCCGGCTGTAGTATTTCCGCCCTACTTTTTAATGCAAGTACATGAGGCAGCCTGCTTTTCGGGCACTGTGAATTTTCCTCAGGCCTTCGCCATCGAGGCTTTTGGTCACTTGCTGAATTCCATTGCACAGAATGGGTTTAAAAAAATATTGGTAGTAAATGGTCACGGCGGCAACTCTCATATGCTGGACTATTTCTCCATGAGTCGTTTGGACGAGCCCACGAATTATATCTTCTATCAGACAAGTGTCAGCGGAGCCCTTACGGAGGAGGAGAGAAAAACCATAGAGGCCTTATGGGAGACTGATCTGGGCGGCCATGCATGTGAAATGGAAACATCCATTTTTATGGCTTGTTGTCCAGGCAAGACAAAATTGGAGTTAGCTCCAAAGGAAGCCGTTAAGCCCCTTAAGCGCTTTAAACACCTACATGAAAATGGGGTGAACAATGCCCTGTGGTGGTATGCGGATTATCCGGAAAATGTTGTAGGAGATCCCAAATATGCAAGCGAAGAAAAGGGCAGGATTGCGGTAGAAATCTATACCAGATCCCTGGCCAGGGCCATAAAGGCTGTTAAGGAAGATACCACTGCACCCGCTCTACAGGAGGAGTTCTCCAATAGGGTTAAGAATAAGGGTATTTTTTAGGAAGTAGGGTATTTAGGATTAGGATAAAGAAAACGGGCTTAGGAGGCTGAAAAATGGATGCCAACTTGTTAAATGACTTTGTGGAGAATACTAAGAATATAACAATCAACAATGTCCTGGTTCTCAAAGATGGGGAGAAGATTGCTGCATATAATTGGGAGCCCGAGATACGTCAAAATCAATACTCCGTGAGTAAAAGCTTTACCTCGTCTGCTATAGGGATTGCCATAGAAGAGGGGCTGCTGACCCTGGATGATACCGTTATTGAATTTTTCCCGGACGAGGCACCGGACAATCCGTCGGAAAGGCTACAGCGTCTAAAGGTCAGGCATCTGCTCACTATGAGCGTGGGTCATGCCGAACCCCACTTGATGGCAGAACAGAGGTACACCACCGATGAAATGGATTGGGTAAGGCTTAGCTTGAGCATTCCCTTAGACTATGAACCCGGGACCCATTTCTTATACAGCAATGTGGGGCCTTATCTGGCAGGGATGATAATTAAGAGGTTGACGGGTTCTAATCTGCTGGAATATCTAATGCCCAGGCTTTTTGAACCTCTGGGAATATGGCTTCCTACATGGGAGACCGATCCCTTTGGCAACAGCTTCGGATCAGGCGGGCTAATGCTTAAGGTATCTGAAATAGCGAAGTTTGGCCAGCTCTATCTTCAAGGAGGGGAGTGGGAGGGCAAACAGCTAATCCCCAGGAGGTGGGTGGAAGAGGTGTCCAAAACCCAGATCCTGACCGGAGCGGACTCCCCCTACAATGCCGAGTACAGCTACCTATTTTGGAAGGGACCTAATGGTTCCTACCGAGCCGATGGTAAGTACGGCCAATACAGCATAATCATGCCGGATAAGAATGCGGTGGTTGCCATCAATTCCTTTAATACCGGGGGTGAAAACATCCTGGACCATGTCTGGGAGTATATATACCCCAAGCTTTAATAAGAAGCGCTATATCCCTATACATAGGGATCGTAGGCCATAGGTATACCGCATCCTTTAGCTACCGTTTCATCGATGCTTATGAGATCTTCCCTGTTTACTTGGGCAAGGGATGTTTTCCCGAGCCCCCTGATGCCATCTGCGATCTCAAGTCGACATGCTTCCAGGAAGTTGTTTAGGCTCTTGGCCCCCTTATCTATATCGAAGTGGCGCGAGTAATGGGCATTATACCAAACCAGAGTAGTTGGAGGTTCATAGGGCAGAGCTTTATTCAGCTGGGAATGGGATACGGCAAATAGGGCTATTGAGCCCATATAGCATGCATCAGCCCCCAAGGCGCAAGCTTTAAGCACTTCGCCGGGGGTTCTTATTTTGCCCGAAACCAGTAGGCTGACCTGATCCTGGTAGCCGTTATTCCTGATCCACTGGGCAGCACGGTGAATGGCAAAAACCGTGGGAATACCAAAATCGTCCTGAAAGATGGGGGGCGAGCCCTTGGTGGCGGCTTCAGCGCCGTCTACGGTTATAAAATCTACACCGCTTTCACACAGGTATTCCAGATCCTTTTCCATATATTTACCAGCGCCTATTTTGGCTCCTATTGGCGCACCTCCGGTTATATCCCTTAGCTTTGCTACAAGGTTTGGCAGATCTTCGGGTGACTGGACTTCCGGTTGTCTGGAATGAGCGATTATATCCGTACCCGGAGGTATATCAAAGTCCCGGCGCATTTGCCTGTCGATGAGTTCACTTTTGACAATATGACCGACACCCCCGTATCCTCCCTGACCGAACTGAATCTCCACAGCATCACAGTTTTGGAGGATCTCGGGGGTGTTACCGTAGTGTCCGCGGTTGTATTGGTAAATAAATATGCCCGCTTCTTCTCTCTCTTCAGGCAGGAATGCACCTTCGCCGCTATTGGTAGCCGTTCCGGCCATCCTGGCACCCCGGGCCAGGGCTAATTTAACCTTTTTGCTCAGGGCAACACCGTAGGCCATAGGGGCAATCATAATCGGAATCTTTATGGTAAAGGGCTTGGCTGCCCTTTTTCCTATGGTTACCTGAGTCTCAATTTCCGTAAGGGTATCGGTGGGCATGGTATGAAGTTGTGCTACGTTGAATTGCAGGCTGTCCAGGCTGGGCATTTTTTTGGCGGTACCCATAGGCCTCTCCAGCATCTTTGCCTCGGTGGCCCGTAAATTGGTCTCCATAGCTACCTGGGGAGTCATCCTTAAGGTGGAAGAGATTAATTCCCACAGGTTCTCATCGTACAGATCCTTGCTTATAATATTGTAAAACCTATCCGAAATTTTATTTACAATGGTACGGGCGATTAACCTGGCGCCTGCCACACCTACCATTGAAGCGCCAATTCCGACAATCAAGGCCTTTTTTAGATTATTTTTGTTTATATCTGAACCAAATCTCATAGGATTTTCCTCCTCTTTAGCCTATATAGTTAAATAAAGGACAGAATATAGACGGTAATCATATTATGTGGAAATAACCACTTATCATTCGATCTGATTTAACCTCTTCTATCCTTATACAAACTGTTTTAGTTAGCTATATGTGTGCATTTTGACATATTAGTATCGTTACTAAAAGGAGGATGGATTTGAAGCGATCAGATATAAACAAAATGGTTGGAAAAATCGGGGAAAAAATATATAATAAAACCATTGGTTGCCTTTTGCGATATCATTCAATATAAGCAGAATAGAACTCGTTTTGTCCTTGTGCAATAGAACGGAGTAGTTAAACCGCATTATCTATTGAACTAAATGAGGGGGAGGAAGCGGATTGATAGAGGTTAATAGTTTGATTAAGAGTTATGGTGATAAAAGAGCCCTGAAAGGTATATCCTTTCAGGTCAGAGAGGGTGAGATCTTTGGCTTTTTGGGCCCCAATGGTGCCGGTAAGACCACGACTTTGAGGATACTTACGGGGCAGTTGAAGGCTGACAGCGGAGAAGCGAAAATTATGGACCTTGATGTCATGAAAGGCGCAAAGGAGCTTCACAGCCATATAGGCGTAGTTCCGGAGGAAACCAACCTATATGAGAGACTGACCATAGGCCAAAACCTGGATCTCTTTTGCCGGTTATATGGTTGTGATATTAAACAAACGGATTATTATCTGGAGCGGATAGGCATGCTGAAGGAGAAGAACACTCAGGTAAAAAAGTTGTCCAAGGGGATGAAACAAAAGGTATTGCTGGTCAGGGCGCTTTTACACAGTCCAAAGATATTGTTCTTAGACGAGCCTACCTCCGGGCTTGATCCGGCATCAGCCGATACTATACATAGGATACTGAGGGAGTTAAACGATCAGGGGATAACCATTCTGCTTACGTCTCATAACATGGAAGAGGTTGACAAGCTGTGTAACAGGGTAGCATTTTTAAACCAGGGCGAGATTGTGGAGATGGGAAGCCCCGAGGCCTTAAAACTGGATCATTCCAATCGTCGAATAAAGGTTTTAATAGACGATGGTCATGGGCTGGCATCAAAGGAATTGGATATGGACAGCAAAGAGTCTGCCAGGCTCTTATCGGAGTGGATGACAGAGGGAAAGGTGCGGTCCGTTCATTCCTGTGAGCCAACATTGGCTGAGATATTTGTTAAGGTGACAGGGAGGGAATTTGCATGACCTTATCGTTTAAAAGGATAGGTGCTATCCTCATAAAAGAAGCACACGATTTTAAGACCAACATCAACATCCTGATAATGTATCTGATACCCATATTGCTGGCCTATATCTACGACAACTTTATTCCCGGTATGCCGAGAGGATTTGCCCTCTCCTTTGGGATTTTATTCCTGGTGGTTATGGTAGGCATGTATGTTCCCTCCATGATGATAGCGGAGGAAAAGGAGAAGAAGACCCTTGAGGTATTGCTCCTGTCCCCGGCCAATTCAGTAGAGGTGTTTATAGGGAAGGGACTTTTAACCTTCATTAGCATAATAGTGAGCTTTATTATTCTTATAGCCATGTTCGGTGGAGTTGACCCCGATCAAATGGCCGTTATCCTGGTAGGAGGCATATTGACCGCTGTATTTTGCATACAGGTGGGTATCATTGTCGGTTTATTATCCAAGAATCAAATGGCTACCGGTGTGGTGGGTACCCCTGTCTATATGGCTTTGCTGCTGGTACCAATGTTGGGCAGTATGGGCTCACCTACTTTAGAAAAGATTGCAAAAGTCTTTCCAACCTATTATTATAATGATATGCTCTACAGGGCACTCAACGAATTCGAGGGGAACCATACCCTCCTTGATATGATTCCCGAACTGGGGATCCTGCTTGGTAGTATAGCAGTTGCTTTTGTACTACTCTTATTGGTATACCGAAGACGGGGACTAGGTTGAATAAGGCTATGACCCAAAAAGGAAGACTGGATGGAATTTAGATGAAATATAATGGCATAAGGCGTGCAAAATTTATTGACAGGCCAAACCGTTTTATCGCCAATGTTGAACTGGACGGAAAAAGGGAGAAGGTACATGTCAAGAATACCGGAAGGTGCAAGGAGATATTTGTAGAAGGGACTACAGTAATCTTGGAGGAAGGGATAAATTCAAATCGAAAGACCAGGTATTCCATAATAGGTGGTTATAAGGGAGATTTACTTATAAATACCGATTCTCAGGCGCCCAACACCGTGGTATATGAAGCCATCACCCAAAATAAAATAGATGGTCTACAAGACGTTACTAAAATTAAAAGGGAAGCAACTTTTGGAAATTCCCGTTTTGATATCTATTTTGAAGACAAGGATCGGAAAGGTTTTATTGAAGTTAAGGGTGTGACCCTGGAATACGATGGAATGTGCATGTTTCCCGATGCGCCTACCCAAAGGGGAGCAAGGCATGTTCATGAGCTGATAGAGGCTAAAAGGCAGGGCTATCATAGCTACATCATCTTTTTGGTCCAGATGGAGGGGGTGAAGTGCTTTACACCCAACCATGGGATGGATCCTGAATTTGGGAGGGCTCTGAAAGCTGCCCATAGCCAGGGAGTAGAGATCCTGGTCTATGATAGCCTGGTAAGAGAAGATGAAATTGTTATAGGGGACAGTTTGGATTTTATTCTGGAAATGCCTGGGGTTGCATTGAACGATATTGAAGGGGAGAAGGATGATGAAAACTAAGTTGTCAATAATATTTAAGTCTATAATTTCGCTGACGCTGATAATGGCCTTGGCATTCTCGAGTTATGGAATCAAACCATCCGTAGCCGAGGGAAAGGTTACATCCACAGAACGCTTTGTAGGAGAAAATGTGGGTTTGATAGACGGGAATTATTACGTCCTTTCCCAATCCGGATTTATGCTCAATTATGAGATACAGAATGGCACTGATAAGAATATAACCAATATAATATTGGAAGAGACCCTTCTGGATGAAAGCGGCCGTGCAGTACCTGGAGAAGGTGCCCCAAGTACCGATTTTAGAATTGATGCAGGACAAACGAAAACACTTCAGGGTAGAAAATTTAAGGCTCAGGAAAAGCCAACCACCTATACCCTGGAATATTCGATACTATATATTTTGGAGGATGGGGACGGACCTCATCTTATATCCAGTGGGAAAAAGCAGATAACGGTTCTGTCAACAGGGGTCAGCGTTGTATATAAAGCCAGCACAGGCGGACCAATACCCCCAGGGACTGAGGTTACCTATACCTTTGAGATAAAATCATCGGCTAATATAAATATCAATAATATCGTTGTTAAGGACAGTGTGCTGGGGGATATAGGAGTTATACCCGTTTTGTCCCCAGGCGAAACTGCAACAGTTTCCAAGGCCTTTAAACTGGAGTCTACTACAAAAAGTCATCCTATCATTGTTTTCCAGGGCCCAATAGAAGGACAGGGCAATATAACAAGGGAATTCAAAAACGCAGCAGTTGAAGTGGTGGTAGAGGAAAAACAGGTGGAAAACCCGCTGGTAATAACAGGAAAAACCAACAAGACAAGGATAGCACCCAACGAAGAGGTGGATTTTAGTCTTATAGTTGAAAACAAAGGGAATAGAGCCATTACAGGTGTCAGCTTAAGGGATTGGACAGGGAAGGAGATCTTGACCAAGGATAAGCTGGAACCGGGGAAAGAAGGGGCAATAATATATGCCCAGAGGGTGGAGCCGGGAAAGGAATACACCTTTACAGCAACCGGTGTCGAAGAGGGCACCGGTAGGAACGTTCAGGCATCCTATACTGCCAAGTTTTCAGCCATAGAGGCGGAACTGGAAATAACCAACAGGGTAACGCCGGAGGAATTAGCTGTAGGCGACACCGCTATTATAGAGTATACTCTCAAGAATACCGGTAAGGTAACCATGGTGGATGTGCGGGTCCACGAGCCGGAGTTTGGTGAAGTTGCCGCTTTTGATGAGCTGAAGCCGGGTCAAACGGAGACTTTTACATTTGAAAGAATTGTCGAGAAGGATATGATCAGTCATCCCAGGGTGTATGCAAGGGATAAGGATTCTGGATATGAATATGAATTTCAGGGGGAATTAATTGAGATAGTCATCAGCGGAGTTGAGACACATCCCCTTTTGGTCATTAGGCTTGACTCAGAGCCCAAATCCTTAGCCGAAGCCGGGACGGTGGACCTCATATGTACCGTAATAAATGAAGGGAATATAAGAATTGATAATATTGATCTTATCCTAAATGAGAGGGATCTCAGCATTGGAAGCATCCTGACCCTGGAACCCGGAGATGAGGAGACCCTAACCCTGGCCGGGTTGGATATCGAGGAGAATACATCCTTTACGGTTACCGCCAGAGGGGTCACCTACCAGGGCGAAGATGTGGAATTCGTGAGTGCCCCATATGAGATTACCATAGGCGGGGATGAAACCCCTCAGGAACCCACCCAAAACCCGAAAATCAGTTTTCTTAAGAAGCTGCTGTGGGTCGTAGCTGGTCTTGCCCTTGCTACGGTCGGGGGTATGATATATTTGCTTCGGGATCTCAAGCGTGGCAGCAAGGGAAAGAAAAAGGGCAAGACAAAAAAGGCTGGGGTAAGGAGAAGAAACCCCAACCACCGCTAGGTATCCATATAATTCACACATAGTTGTTAACGAACATATCGATTTATCAATTGCTCCAGGGACATCCAGTATTGGTAGCCCTGGCGCTTTCTTTTTTTTCTGGACGCAGTTTTCGCATCCTTGGGTGAGAACACCCATTTTAGAAAGGTCATCCACATTACGATCATTTTGGAACCCATGCCCTCCTTCATGGGTTCCAGGGTAAAGCCCAATCTCCTCAAGGCAGGGCCCATCATGGAAACACCCCAGATCGCTTTTATCCTTGGATCCAGCTTGCCTTGATGGGCTTGCTGGGCCAAATGGGCGATCTCTTCCCGGAAAAGGCGCAGGAGTTGGATATCCGAGGTGACTTCTATCCCCGCCACTACACCTTGGGCCAGGGTTAGGTTAGAGATATGTAATTCCAACACATAGTCTCCGGGGCTAATCTTGGTTTCGTCATCCAGGGTAGCAGGCAGGCCCTTGTATGGATGAACCGACATCCTCAATAGGCCATAGGGTGAACCCTCTACTGGCTTTATGTTTTCCGCCCATGAGAATATTTTCTCCCAAAGGGTTATAATGGGCCTGATTATTGACTTAAGCATGGTATACCCCCTTAGTTTTCTCCAGGCCTACGAAGCTGTATCCCTCTTTCCGGAGGGATTCAATGATCCTGGGCAGGGCCCTTAGGGTGTTTTCCGGGGCTCCGGGATCCCCCTGATTATCATGGAGGACTACGACAGAGCCGGGAACTGCCTTATCCACAACGGTATTAAATATGTGCTCAGCAGTAGTGTTTTGCGCCCAATCCTGGGCTTCTATGGACCAGAAGGCTATATTCAGTCCCAATCTCCTTGCAGCGGCTATGCTTAAGAGGTTAAATCCCCCCCATGGTGGGCGATACCACTCAGGGGTTACGCCCGAGGCCAGGGATATAGCCTTATAGGTGTGGGTCATATCCCTAAAGGTGGTTATTGGTGGCATAAGCCAGGCATGGCGATGGGAATAGGAATGGCATCCGATGGTGTGTCCTTCCTGGGCTATGCGTTTCACTATATCAGGATAAAGCCTGGCCTGCCTTCCCATTATAAAGAAGGTAGCCTTGACTTGGTTTTCCTTTAGAATATCCAATAATCTGGGTGTGTAGTCTGGATTTGGTCCATCGTCAAAGGTAAGGTAGATTTCTTTTTCCTTACCTGAACCCTCCCTAAACACCCCATTTGAGCGATTTCGCGCCCAATAGCTGGGCAGTAAACAATATATTAAAAAAATGGCCACTAGGACAAGAGGAAATAGCCACCACATATTTTCACATCCCTTAAATAATTCTGAAACCCTTCGACGACATCATCCCTATCTTCTCTTATGCGCATATAATTTTTCTTCCTGCAAGACCCCATCCTCGGGCTTAATATAATGATCCCAGGGTACAAGCCCAATAATTGCATTAACAGCATGCCTGGCGGAGGAGGGTTTGGAAAGAGGGGCCATGGCCTTTGATGTGCCTTCGAGGATGGAGGGATTCTCTACGGCGTCCTTAATGAGTTCCACTGCCTGGTTTTCATTTTGAGCCATGAGGGCTGCTCCATTATCCAGTAAGAAATTTACGTTACCCATCTCGTGCCCCGGCAGGGGCTTATACAGAAGGATTGGAAGTTTCACCGCCAGAGCCTCAAATACCGTTATTCCGCCCGCCTTGGAAAGGAGTAAATTGCTACCCTTCATAATGGGGGCAATTTTTTCTGTATATCCAAGCACCCGAATGGGAATAGAGGAGTGTTGGGCCAGCTCCTGCAGATTTCTGGCAAGGGTTTTATTGGATCCCGCCAGGGCGATTATCTGCATGGGTAGCCCCATATTGTCCAGCCTTTCACATATTCTGTCTATACCCGGCATAAACCCCTCCCCTCCCCCCATAATGAGCAGGGTAAATAGGGACTGATCCAGATTATGCTTTATCCAGAAGCCGGGATCCGGAACAGGAGCTTCGAATTGCGGTCTGACAGGTATGCCTGTAACATGTATCTTTTCTGCTGGGATACCTTTTTTGATAAGGCGCTGAGCAACCACATCCGCCGCTACTATATAGGCATCGACCATGGGATGTATCCACTGGCTATGAGCGGATACATCGGTAATAACAACAGCCAGGGGAGTATTGATCATGCCTTTCTGTTTTAGCTGTGAGACTACTCCGGCCGGGGTGGGGAAGGTACATATAACTACCTTGGGAGAGTGTTTCAAAATCAATTGGTGTATCCTTTTTCGTCCCATATTATTTAGCATTTGCCGCGATCTAGAGTTGGGGTCTGCCTCCCTGGTTGCCTTATAAAACCAATCATACCCCCATGGAAAGTGTTTAAGCATTTGGGTATAGCCAAACCTTAAGGATTTGTCGAAGAAGGGGTTTATGTATTGAAAGTAATTAAATATTCCAACCTCCCAAAAGGGACGGCGCTCCTTTAGAACTTTTTCCAGGGCAAGGGAGACCTGGTGGTGGCCGGAACCAAAATCTGCAGATAAAATTATAACGTCACATTTTTTCGAACCTTCTAAGGACATCCATATGCTCCTCTGTTATTACTTATGGTTTATAAGGTGTATATCGGTATATGAAATACAATTAGAGCGGTATCTGGTATAAAATTATTATATCAGAGTATACGAGGGTTTGTACAATAAAAATACTATTAAGGAATATATACAGCTGACACTTCCGGGTATCTGCCGGACTGGTATTATGATATAATTATACGGTGGTTATCATCCAGATAGCCTGTTTAAGGGGGGTAGAACTCATGAATATAGAATCCCAATTGATTAAAAGATCGATTGACGGCGATATGGACGCCTTTGAGGAACTGGTATTGCTGTATGACAAGCAAATATACAATTATTGTTTTCGTATGACCAACAATGCCGAGGACGCCGAGGATTTGGCTCAGGAGGTATTTATAAAGGTATATAGGAGTTTGGGTTCCTTTAAGAGTGAAAGCAAGTTTTCGACATGGATTTATCGGATTGCCCATAACACCTGTATAGATAACCACCGAAAGAAGAAATTTAGGCTTTTATCCTTAAGTCCACGGGAGGAAAATGACAGGCAAATGAATGTTCCCGACAGGGAACCATTACCTGAGGATCAAATGGTGAGTCGTGAGAAATATGATCTGATTAAGGAATGTATAGCGGAATTAAAGCCTGATTATAAATCCATAATTATATTGAGAGATATACAGAATTATACCTATCAGGAGATTGCCGACATTTTGAATATACCCCTGGGAACGGTAAAGTCCAACATAAGCCGGGCCAGGGCCCTGTTGCGGGAGACTCTGAAATCCCGGCTGGCTGGGTACGACGAGAGGAGGGTAAAGTGATGGATTGCAAGGATTTTGACTATTATATAAGTCTTTATATAGATGATATGCTGGAGGAACAGGATAAGGAAGAACTGGAAAATCACTTAAAGCAGTGCAAGATATGTAGGGAAAGCTTCCAGGAAACCCAGGATGTCATTTCTATGGTGAATAGTTTGGAACCAGAGCCCGTACCCCATGGCTTTAAGGATAAGCTGTTTAGTAGAATGGGATCCGGAAGAACCCTGCTTGCATCCCCCTGGTTGAGGTGGGCGGGAGCTGTAGCAGGAGTACTGGTAATCTTCTTTTCTATAAAAGCTGTCCTGGATACAGGTATAACGGACAGATTGGCAACCACCGTCACACCCCCGGGTGAGATAGCGGAAGACGCTATAGGTGAAGAATCAGGGGTTATGAGTTTTGAATCCCCCGCTGAGGATGAGGCTGCTATGGAGGTGGATGATACCGGATATGCTGATATTCAAGAAGAGGTTTTAAGGGATGAGGATGGGGTAGATATAATAAGTAAAGAGCAACCTCGAGCAGAGATATCCGAGATACAATCGGATGTGGTGGAGGTATATGTGCAGGATATATGCATAACCCCGGAAACTCTGAAGTTTATAGCCATAGATAATGAACTTGAGCTGATTGGAAGTGATGAAAATTCCATCGATATTAAGGTTTCCAGTCAAGAGGATAGGAGTATCATATACCATGAATTATCCAAATTAGGTGAGGTTAAGGACATAGGGGAAAACATGGATAATGATCAGGTCAAAATAATTATAAGGGCTGGAGAATAATGTAATGGATTTCCTTGATCAGAATGGGATATGGGTTTTAGCTGTATAAATAGGATAATTATGGTGAATAATATACCTGTAACACATAAACCGGAGGAGTTGAGGTTAATGCAGGATAATACAGCTAAATCTTTCTTAGATCCCGTTTTGGTATCCTTAATGAAGAAAGAGGTAAGTAAATCAAAGGACGCAGATGAACCGGTAAATCGTGCCTTTGAAGTAATTGCGGAGAAGAGCGGACTAAAATTTAACACAGTAAGGAATTATTATTACCGGTATATACACGAGAAGGACAAGAAACAAGGATCCTCTGGCATGGATCAAGGAGATGCTGCAAAAGGTTCAGAGGTGGCGGGCACTACTTTTAAGCTGGAAGAGGTTAAGGAGCTAATGACGGCGATGCTGGTAGGCCAGGCTCAAGGGAAGTCGGTTCGGGGATGCGCCAACGAGCTGGCCGGGAATGATAAAAGGCTTTTGCTCAGATACCAGAATAAGTACAGAAACGTGATATCGGGAAATCCGGAGTATGTCAAGGACCTAATGAAGCAGCTGTCTGCCCAGGGCCTGGTATACTACGATCCTTATAGAAAGCAGATAGTTCATGGTCAGGCCACCACACCTGAAGGAGAACTGTTTGACAGCCTGGGACGGTTGGTTTCTAATATAAACCAAATCCGGAGCTCTAATGTTGACGGATTACTCAGAGGGCTTCAGGAACTGAGCGAAATGGCGGTCAAGTATGAACGACAGTGTAATACGGATGCCGTCACCAGAAATCTCTCCGATTACGATAACCTGGTAGCCATAAACAGGAACTTTCTCAAGCTCTCACCTGCGGGAAAGCTAACCGGTCTATCGGAGTATATAAGGCAGCTGGAGGAGTGTATTAATGGGATGGAGGCAGGCCAGCAAGTCCAATAATAAGAAGTATTATTCGGGACTATAAATATAGGCATAGGTCTCTAAGGCGAAGTATCTATAGGGCTTTTCAAAGATGAGCTTGATTTGCTTCTATGTCTTTGGATATGATACAGGTATAAGGTCTGATTAACGCCGTGAAGATGGTACACCCATGTCCTTCGCGGCGTATGGTTTATTTGGGGGGGTTGTATGGATCGTTATGGTGCAACTAAAAAGGTCGCTGCATGGGGTATCGGGGCTAATCTCTTCCTGCTGTTTGCAAAGCTGCTCATAGGATTTGCCAGCGGAAGCCAGGCTATGATAGCCGATGGTTTTAACAGCGCCGGCGATGTTTTCACCTCTGTTATGACCTACTTGGGTAATAAGATAGCAAGTTCACCACAGGATAAGGACCACCCCTACGGACATGGTAAGGCTGAATATATATTTTCTATGATTATAAGCTTTTCCCTCCTAGTGGTAACATATCAGATATTCAGAAACTCCCTGGAGTTTATAATAAAAAAACAGAGCTTTGTATTTTCATGGCAGCTGGCGACTGTTGCCTTCATAACCATAGCTCTAAAGATGTTTTTATGGGTATATACCCGCAGGGTAGGTGAAAAGTGGGATAACCTGCTGATAATTGCCAATGCGGAAGATCATAGGAATGATATATTGGTAACTGCCTCCACTCTGATTGGAATTCTCCTTGGAAGCAGGGGTATATACTGGGTTGATGGGGTTGTTGGTATAGGTATCTCCCTGTGGATAGGGTATACCGGTGTCAGAATCTTTATCAGCGCCTATAACGTGCTTATGGACACCAATATCGACGAAAAACTCACCGACAGGCTCATCAGGGATATAGAAGCAATAAACGGTGTGGAACATGTAGATTCCATAAACGCCAAGCCCATAGGGGTCAGTTTCATCATCATAGTAAAGGTATCGGTTTCCGGCTCAATGACGGTTGAGGAAGGACATGCCATTGCGGCCCAGGTCAAGGAAAAAATAAAGGGCAACAAGAATGTGGGCGATGTGATAGTGCATGTGAACCCTGCCTGACCATTAAAATTTAGAAACAGCTACTGGAAAACCTTAGAGATGAATGATATACTCTATAGACAAGAAGGTGTGCTTAAAAGGATATAAGATGTTTACCATATAACACACCTTAATAAGCGATTGTTATATCGCAATAAATGATGCAAGGCCTAACAAAATTAAACAGCATATATCTATAGGTGTCTGGGATACCAGATTAAAAGGGAAAGCGGTTAGAATCCGCTGCAGCCCCCGCTACTGTAAATGAGGACATGCCTACTGGGAGAAACCACTGGGAAACTGGGAAGGTAAGTAGGCGTGAATGATTCATAAGCCAGGAGACCTGCCTGTAGGTATTTCAAGCTAGTTCCTTCGGAGGGAAGGATTGGGAGCTTATATACTCGTGTATGAAAATCCAATCCAACCGAATTGGATTTTTTGTTTGTGGATTGGAGTAAGTCCTAAGTTCCCCTCCTATAGCGATTTTTCCGCCGTGGTAGTTATTTATACCAAAGGCGGAATAACTGCGGTTTAGGTAGCCTTGCAAAAAAATGGAGGGATTTTTTATGAGTAATAAGGTTTTAAAGTTTGCTACGCTCTTGGTTGCTATGGTAATGGTCGTTTCATTGATGGTGGCTTGCGCTGCTCCAAAGGCTCCGGACAACCAGGGCAATGAAGGTCAGGAAGATGCAATAGACGAAAAGGATGACGCCAGGGAGCAGGACGAGGACAAAACCGACGCAGAACCTGAAGAAAGTTCCACACAGGATCATGACGAATCATTTCCCTTGGAAGTCGTTGACAGCTTAGGCAGAAAGATAACCATAGAAAAGGAGCCGGAGAAGGTGATATCCTTAGCCCCTAATACTACGGAGACGCTTTTTGCCCTGGGCCTGGGTGACAAGGTAATAGGTGTAAGTCAACAGTGTGATTATCCGGAAGAAGCCACTGCCAAGGATAAGATGGGGGACTTCTGGGATCCCAACATCGAACTCATAGTGGAGGCCGACCCCGATATCCTCTTTGTAGGAAATGCCGCCCCAGAAGAATTCCTGAATAAAATGGAGGAGAACGGCATATTGGTACTATCCTTGGAAGGACTCGACCTGGAGGGCACATATGAGGCTATTATAAACACGGGCAGAGCCATGGGAGCCCGGCAGGCAGCCGAGGATATGGTCAATTCCATGAAGGAAAAAGCGGCAGATATCGTAAAAAAAGTGGAGGGCGAGGAAAGACCCGAAGTCTATTTTGTTATCTCCTATGGTGAATACGGTGATTTTACCGCAGGAGGTAAAAGCTTTATTAATGAATTGATAACTATGGCAGGGGGCAGGAATATAGCCGGAGATATAGAGGAGGAATGGCCTCAATACAGCATGGAAAAGCTGGTAGAACAGGATCCGGAGATAATCTTATCCACAATTCAGGCCAATCCTGATGGGTTAGCCGATACTCCCGGATACAAGGAGCTTACCGCCATAAAGGAGAACAGATTGATCGTATTGGACGACAATTTAATCAATAGAGCTGGTCCCAGGCTGATAGAGGGTTTGGAAGCCTTGGCCAAGGGTATACACCCTGATCTGTTTAATTAGATTTGAACTTTTGTACCGGTTTCATACCCCGGCAAAATTGGAATAGGGCGCATTAAAACACCATGGTCATTCCGGGCATTACTGGGTATACCCGGAGCTTTTGGCTTGACCCGGGATGGCCTGCAGTTTAATGCGCTTTTAAATTCCATTTTTAGGGTTTTAACATATAGGGGGATTGGCCACATGATATATATACACAAAAAAAGTTATTATAAGAAAGTTTACATAGCCTTGCTCATAACGCTATTTGTAGTGATTCTGTTTAGCTGTTCCATAGGCGCTGCAGACTTATCCATGGTGGATGCGTTTAAGATCATCATACAAAGGCTGCCTTATATTGGGCAGATTTTAGTAGAGGAACCTATAACCAATACCATGAACACCATCATATGGAAGATAAGGATGCCCAGGGTTCTCCTGGCCGGCGTTGTAGGTGCTGCCCTGGCATTTTCCGGTGCCATCTACCAGGGTCTGTTTAAGAATCCTATGGCCGAGTCCTTTGTCCTGGGTGTGTCGGCGGGTGCTGCCCTGGGCGGGGCCATAGGTATGATTATTGGGATATCCCGGGTCATGGGGATTGGAGGCACGGGACTTATGGCTTTTTTGGGTGCCCTTTTTACTACATATCTGGTCTATCAATTGGGTAGAACGGGAGGAAGGGTATCCATGACTTCACTACTATTGGCAGGGATGGCGATAAATTTCATGCTGTCTGCAGCCATATCCTTGCTTATGATCTTCAACCGGCAAAGGATGGATAACATTATCATGTGGACCATGGGCAGCTTTGCCAATTCCACCTGGGGAAAGGTTGTTCTGTCCTTTGTCACGGTTATGGCTGGGATGCTGGTCACCCGTTTTTTCGCAAGGGACTTAAATATCCTGCTCATGGGTGAGGAGGAGGCCAAGTATCTGGGTATCGATGTCGAAAGGACTAAAAAGATTTTACTGGCGCTATCTTCCTTTATTGCTGCAATGGCAGTGGCAGTCAGTGGGATTATCGGGTTTGTCGGTCTGATTATACCCCATGCCATCAGGTTGGTCATGGGACCGGATCACAGGGTATTGTTGCCCTATTCTGCGGTAGTAGGGGCCATCTTTTTAATCATAGCCGATACCATGGCCAGGACCCTGGTAAGCCCTATGGAGATTCCTGTTGGCATCATTACAGCCTTGGCCGGTGCCCCGTTTTTTTTGTATCTATTGAGCAAGAAGAAAAGGGAGATATAACCATGGGGAGGGGATTTGTCATGTCATCAAAGGATAACCCAAGGTTTTCCATCGAGGTAAAGGAGCTTAACTGGCAGATAGGCAATGCCAGGATTCTAAAAGATATAGGGCTGCAATTGGATAAAAACAGCTTTGTAGGAATAATAGGGCCCAACGGCTCCGGTAAGACAACCCTTCTTAGAAATATTAGCAGCTGGTACAAGCCCGATGCAGGTACCGTCTTGATTCATGGTAGGGATGTGCTGTCCTACACCAGTAGAGCACTGGCCCACGAGATGGCCTTTGTAACCCAGAACGCCAGGATAGAATTTGAATTTACGGCTATGGATATAGTCCTGATGGGGAGATCGCCCTATATATCAAGGTTCGGTAGCGAGACTCAGGAGGATATCGAGAAGTCCAGGAAGATTATGGAGCTTACAAAGACCTGGGAACTTAAGGACAGATCCGTCACCACCTTAAGCGCCGGGGAAATGCAAAGGGTAATGATAGCCAGAGCCCTGGTCCAGGATACCCCCATCCTGCTAATGGATGAACCCATATCAAATCTCGACATAAATCACCAGATTCAAATAATGGATTTGATTAAGGGGTACCAAAGGGAGAAAGGCGTAACCGTGGTCATGGTACTTCATGACCTTAATATAGCTGCACAGTATTGTGAGAAGCTGATACTACTCAATAGAGGGGAGATATTTTGTTCCGGAGAGCCGGAGTCAGTATTGACCAGGGACAACATAAGGGCTGTTTATGGCATAGATGTCCATATAATGGGAAACCCCCTGAATGGACATCCCATGGTAGTACCCATATCAACCCTTGGGAATCCCGACCTATCCAAAATAGACAAATAAGAGAGTAACTGACTCATAAAAATGAAGTGGAACAATTCGAGAATAAGGAAATGTTTGTAAATGGCCTTTCATTAGCTTATAATTATTAAAGAACTTAACTATCAAACAGAGCAAAAGAGGGAGAAAATGATTATTGGAGTGATATCGGACACCCATGGCAGGATTACAAACCGTGTTTTGAAAGCTTTACAGGGGAGTGATTTGATTATACATGCGGGCGATATAGGGAATCTAGGTGTTTTGGATGCTTTGAATAAAATAGCTCCGGTTTATGGAGTTAGGGGGAATACCGACAGGGGTGCATGGGCACAGACCCTCCCCATGACTCAAATGGTAGAAGCCGGCGATAAACTCATCTATGTTATACACAATATAGCCATGCTTGATATCGATCCAAAAGCAGCGGGAGTGGACGTAATAATATACGGTCATTCACATATCCCCAAGAAGGACTACAAGGGCGGGATCATATACTTTAATCCCGGAAGTGCAGGCCCTAAAAGATTTACCTTGCCCATATCACTGGGCCGGATAAGGTTAGAGGAAAAAGGACTGGAATTTCAATGGGTAGATCTGGAAAAGGAATAGGAAAGTTTTATTATAAAATATCAAAAACATGAAAGGAGTCTTTAGATGGATAAAAAGAGGACAAATTTCGTTTTTTTCTTTCCTGATGAGATGCGGGCATCAAGCGTGTCATGCTATGGAAATGAAAGGGTAAAGATGCCCAACTACGATAGAATGGCACAGGAAGGGGTCAGGTTTGACAATTGCATAATACAAAACCCAGTGTGTACACCTTCCAGATGCTCACTGATGACAGGGCTATATGTACATAATTTAGGTCATAGAACCCTATGGCATTTGTTAAGGCCCCATGAACCGAGCCTGTTCAGGTACCTGAAAAATGCCGGTTACGATATTGCCTGGTATGGCAAAAACGACCTGTATTCTCAGGAATATCTGGAAGAGATCTGTGACGATATAGACGAGAAGCGACATGGTTACAGGTGGAATCCGTCCAACAGAACGGGACTTGTCCACGGGTGGAACAATCCATATGATAAAGACGATCCCATGTACTATACCTTTCTATACGAGCCCATTGAATCCCAGGAAGAGGATATTCCCATGGAAGATAATGTAGCCAGGGGAATTGATTTTCTTAAGAAGCGAAGCGAAGATGATAACCCCTTTATGCTTTATCTGCCTATAAGCATGCCCCATCCCCCATATAATACCCTGGAGCAGTTCCATAATATGTACGACCCGGATGAATTGCTGGGAGATATTATAGGAGAGGGAGAGAAATCAGGCAAACCCTCCTTTATGGACCTGATACGCAAATATCGAAGTCTTGACAAATTGGATTCAAAGACCTTTGCAAAGATATACGCCGTCTATCTGGGAATGAACAGCTATGTGGACCTAATGCTGGGACAGATCCTGGAAACTCTGGATAAAACCGGTCTATCGGAAAATACAGTGGTCATCGTTTCCTCGGATCATGGTGATTGGGCAGGCAACCATGGGTTGGTAGAGAAATGGCCTAATGCCATGGACGATGATATGGTGCGTGTTCCCCTGTTGATTAGGGCACCCAACAATAAAGCGGGCCATGTTGTTAAGGAACAGGTAGAGTTCTTTGATATCATGGCAACGGTATTGGAGTTGGCAGGTATTGAGGCTGAGCATACTCATTTTTCACAATCCCTTGTTCCCCAGCTCCAGGGTGCTTCAGGTGATCCTGGCAGGGCTGCCTTCTGCGAAGGAGGCTATGACTTACATGAACCCAACTGCTTTGAAGGGTTCCCCAGAGGCATGGACGTCACCAATCTGTTGGATCCTTCAAATATCTATTATCCCAAAGCATTGCAGCAGCAGGAAGAGCCTCTGAGTGTGTGTCGTACCACCATGATACGCACCCTGGAGTACAAGCTGGTTAAGCGTACCTCCGGGGAGAACGAGCTATATGATCTAAAAAGGGATCCCAAGGAGTTAAACAACCTTTATGATGATCCTGACTTCCGCCAGCTGAGGCTGGAACTGGAGGAGAGGATGCTGGACTGGTACATCCGTACCGCCGATACAGTGCCCTTGGATGATGACCCCAGGGGGTTTAAGTAAGTGCCTGATAGACATGGCACATACCATCATTTGATTATATGAAGCAAGAAAAGTATGGAGGTAGCGGCAATGAAGATAGTATTCGCACCGGATTCCTTTAAAGGCACCCTATCATCTATGGAAATAATCGATCATTTGGAAAGGGCCGCCAGGACATGCTTTAACCCGGTGGAAGTCGTGAAGGTTCCCATAGCCGATGGAGGAGAAGGAACTGTTGATGCCCTGGTCAAGGCTACCAATGGGGAGTATAGACGTGTAGAGGTCATGGGACCTCTACAGAGTCAGCGGATTACAGCCAAATATGGGATCATAAATGGAAGGACCGCTGTCATGGAGATGGCGGAAGCTTCAGGGCTAACCCTTCTGAAAAAAGTTGAAAGGGACCCTCTCAAGACCACTACTTATGGAACGGGTCAGATGATAAAGGCTGCTCTGGATGAGGGCATAAGGGATATAATAATTGGAATAGGTGGAAGTGCTACAAACGATGGGGGCATAGGTGCCTGTCAGGCCTTGGGGATAAGGTTTTTGGATGAAGAGGGTAGGGAAGTTGGATTTGGGGGTCAGGAATTATCCAGGATCAAAGAGATCCTTGTGGAAGATCTGGACGATAGAATAAAGGAATGTACAATCACCGTAATTTGTGATGTCAACAACCCCCTGGTTGGACCCAATGGGGCAACTGCCGTCTATGGGCCGCAAAAGGGGGTCACCGATGACAGCTTTCCCATCCTTGAATCGGGAATGGAAAACTATCAGACTTTGATTAAGGAAGCAACGGGACTGGATATGGCTCTGGTACCGGGAAGCGGTGCTGCAGGAGGATTGGGGGCTGCACTGGTGGCCTTCCTTGGAGGGACTCTGAAGCCCGGAATCCAGGCTATCCTGGATTATGTGGATTTTGACAATTTGATCAGGGATGCGGATTTGGTTGTAACGGGAGAGGGCAGTATGGATGGTCAATCCATCTATGGAAAGGTACCCGTGGGGGTTGCGCAAAGGTGTAAGCCCTTTAACATTCCGGTGATTGCTGTCGTTGGAGGAATGGGACCTGGTGCTGAAAAAGTTTACGATTATGGCATAGATTCAATAATAACCACGGTCAATAGGCCTATGGAATTGGATGAAGCCCTGTCCAGGGCCGATGAACTTATGGCTGATGCGGCGGAGAGGCTCTTCAGACTCATAAGGGTCGGAATGGGAATTAATAAGTAAGGGATTTATGATGGATGTAGCATGGGACATAGTATGAGCAAGGAGCATTGCAGAAAGAATCAGACAACCTGGTTATAGGATTAATAGGTTAGATAGTTTTTTGTATGATAATGTTTATCTGTTGGATACTAATAGGGAATACAGATACTACCCTTAGCGGAGATTGCAAAGGAGATAACTGATGCAGGAATATTATGTGGATCTTCATGTACATATAGGGAGATCTTCCCTAGGCAAGATTACCAAACGGGGAACATCCAACAATCTAACCTTTAGCAATATTGCCTACGAGGCCTACCATAGGAAGGGAATACACGTTATAGGGGTGGTGGATTGCGTATCCCCTTGGATAATAAGGGATATTGAGGAGCTGCTCCATGCGGGGGAACTGGACGAAATCCCCGGGGGCGGCATGGTCTATAGTGACGATTTAGTGATTCTCCTGGGTTCGGAGATTGAAACAAGAGAAAGTTACGGATGCAGTGCTCATTCCCTGATGTTCTTCCCATCCCTGTCCCGGGTTAAAGAGTTTTCCCGGATTATGGACAACCATATGACCAACTTGGAATACAACGCCACTGTCAGCAGGCTGTCAGGCCAGGAACTGTTTGATATAGTGAATTCCCTGGATGGAATCTTCATACCGGCCCATGTGTTTACCCCATACAAGGGTTTCTATGGGAACTGTGCCCATCGCCTCGCCCAAATTTTCAACCCGACTTCTCTGGAAAAGATACCCTCCATTGAACTGGGCCTGAGCGCAGATGCTGAAATGGCCGGTCAAGTATCGGAACTTGATTCCAAAACCTTTTTAAGTAACTCTGATGCTCATTCTTTAGGACGAATGGGCAGGGAATATAACACTATGCTCTTAGGCGGTCTGGACTTTCAAGAGGTAGTCAAGGCCTTAAGGGGTCAGGACGGGCGAAGGATAACAGCCAACTACGGTTTGGATCCAAAGCTGGGCAAGTATCATAGAACCTTCTGCAAAGTGTGCGAGAAGATAACGGAACTTCCGCCACCTATCACGGAATGTCCCAACGATCCCAAGCATAGGGTTGTCATGGGAGTTCTGGATAGATTGGTGATGATTCGGGATCGGGAGAAAAGTCCTGAGGACAACAACCGGCCTCCGTACCATTACCAAGTTCCCCTTGGATTTATACCGGGAGTAGGACCTAAGACCATAGACAGGCTTATTGACGCCTTTGGTAACGAGATGAACGTTCTTCACAAGGCCTCTCGGGAGGAAATCAGGCAGGTGGTATCCGAAGATATCGCCGATATGATTATAAAGGGCCGGGAAGGGAAGTTGTCTATTGCCCACGGGGGTGGAGGAAAATATGGTAGGGTTGAACATTAGATCGGATAAAGGACCAACGGATGTGACATATGATAATGGGAAACAAAAAATTGTGTAGGTTTGGGCAGTTATGATATAAGTGTAAGGACGCGACTTTACAAGGTTTATAAGAGCGACTTTGGGTCGCTTTTTTTCTTCTTCTTCTGCAAAAATGTATCCAGATAGGCAACCGATATTGTCATTCTATATAGGTGCGTCAAGTTAACGCGTTGCTTTATTCATATACCGTTAATGGCTAAGGTAATGGCTATTGACAAGCGGATGACTTCATTGATTTGGCTAAGAAAACTTGGCTTATGGAATGCAGAAA
>ERZ773359.2021-NODE-2021-length-26508-cov-19.220429_pt1 | contig 26508 bp, 27 predicted proteins | sample MGYA00374955_ERZ773359 | MGnify/ENA primary metagenome ERZ773359 (study PRJEB29098, sample SAMN04486028) | biogas fermenter metagenome | study: EMG produced TPA metagenomics assembly of the Biogas fermentation microbial communities from Germany - Plant 4 DNA1...
CTGTACTAGCATGTCAATCGGTTCTAGAAAGTTTTTTCAAGCACTATAAGCACTGTTTCAGCAACTTTTATATCAAATTGTGTCCCTTTATTTTTATTAAACTCCAACCAAATATCAATATTGTTCTTTTCCCTTTGGTAAGGTCTTCCGCTCATCATAACCTCTAGCGCATCGGAAGCGGACACTATAGCTGTTTCCAAATTCATCTTGTTCAAGCCATCAGGATAGCCTTTACCATCTGGTCTCTCGTGATGCGATTTTATTATTGGGAGTATCCCTGTCATATTCTTGTCTTTTTTCAGCAATTCATAACCCATAATGGGATGTTTTTTTATTTCTAGCCACTCGTCATTATCTAAATTTCCGGTTTTATATAAAATCCTGTTTGGAATGTTGACTTTGCCATAATCGTGCAACAATGCACCTGTATATATTCTATCTAATTTATCCTTATTTAGCTTCATTTCTTTGGCAATTGCTAAAGCAATGTTAGCTGCATTTACACTATGATTCCACAGCAATATGTTTTTTTCTTTTATTTCTTCCATATAATGAAGTGCTTTTCTATGACATAAGTACAGCGTGTTTATGTGTGGCTCCATAGCCACCACTCCTTTGTTGTTATTCTAGCTATCTCCCAAGCGTCCTAATCTACCAATTCGATTTAGTGGGTATATTCGGTAAACGGACTTACCTATTATATCCTCTTTTTTAATTGGACCTATCCGGGGATCTCTGCTGTCTGCACTGTTCTCTCTATTATCTCCTAATACGAAATATTCATTTTCTCTTAAAACAATATCAACTTCAGTTTTTGTATAGCTTGACCAAATATAGTTTTCCTCAAGGCGTTCTTCATTTATAAAAACACGTCCTTCCTTTATCTCAACATGGTCACCGGGTATGCCTATTACTCTTTTTATATAGATTTTATTAGGGGATAGTGGCGATTTCAAACATACTATTTCTCCCCTTTTGAAATCTTTATCAAAATTCAATAGCCATACAATGACACGATCTCCGTTATATAATGTAGGGACCATAGAATCCCCATAGACCACCGCTACTCTAAATAAAAATAAATAGATAATTGCAGTAATTATCAGTGTCTTCATCATCAGTTTAATTAAACTATAAAGATCACTGTTTGTCCGCATACACTTCTACCCCCCTAGTATCTGCTTCTTGGGGATTTTGTCCTTTCAAAATAAAAAGAACTTCGCCTTCTTTTACCCAGCCTAGTTTTTCTCGTGCTATTTTTTCTACAAATTCGTCTGTTCCTGCATTTTTTATTTGTTCTCTAATTTCATTGTTTTTTTCTTGTATTCTTGCCAACTCCTCTTGTAATTGAGCTTTCTCTGATGCTTGAGAACGCATTGTTATTTCCTGATGTATAGCTGATGAGACTACATAAAAGCAAGCGATAAACAATACAAGCTTTTTAATCGCTGATCTTTTTTTATTCTTCTTTTTCTTCTTTGCCATACTATCACTTCCTGTATTATCTAAATTTTTATCTTTTATTCCTATTTATTGGTTTCATCCGAGAGGATAACTTTTACACTGTTTTTTGATAAAAGCTCAAATCCTACTATTTTAGTAGTAGGGATTCCTGGAACATATGCCTTATGTATCTCATAACCGTTATTAATTAAGACCTGAATAAATTCATCTTTTTCATAGCTAGTTTCTTTAGCCAAGTTTACAACTATTTCCCAGTCCATATTGTCTTCTAACAAGAATCCACTTGTGGTATCCATGACAGATTTCTTCATAGCTAAAGTATTTGGCCCTTTTCCAATGCTGGCAAGCAGTTCCCATGTATTTCTCCCGACTATCCCATCAGAACCTAATCCATTTCTTGTTTGAAATGTTTTAACTGCTTGCTTTGTCTTGGGTCCCCAGTAGCCATCTATAGGACCGGGATCATAGCCTAAATAAAATAATGCTCTCTGGCACTCGCTTACAAGTACATTTTTATTGCTATATGCATCTCCAAGATAATTTGAGGCTAATCTAGGATCGAAGTTTTGATATCGAATTCTGGTTCTGACTGGCAATCCGCTATTTTCTGCTGCTTTTGCTTTATATTTAGTAGAACCAGAGTACCCCGCCCTTGCAGTATCATCCATTACTGTTACTACATAATAGTAAGAGTCGTTTGGATTACTATTTCCAATATAATATCCTGTTTGTACTCCACTGGCATTATAGGTTCTAATGTCGTACCAAGTCGCCGCAAATGCTGGAATTTCTAAAAAACATAGAAAAATTATTGAAACTAATAGTAATACGATGTATTTTCTCATGGCTATCACCTACTTTCACATACTGGTTTATCCTAACATACAAGGATTGTTAAATCAATTCTTGTATTATATGTCATTTCAGTCATTTAGATATATTTATTGATTTTTGAGACATCCCCTGTTATCATCCTTCTATCTTCCAATTCAGGCAGAGGAGGGGTATGCATGGATATAGATTTGTTGGGGGTAATAGATAATTGCAAGGAAGGCGACTTACAGTCATTTAAAGAATTGTTTCTTCATTTCAAGGACAAAGCCTACCGAATAGCATACTTAATAACTAGGGACCATGGACTCTCTGAAGATGCTGTTCAAGAAGCCTTCATAAAAGTATACTCTCAAATAGACAATTTAAAGGATCCTAAAGCATTTCATACTTGGTTTTATAGGATTGTTGTGAATACGACTTTGGATTTATTAAAATACAACAATGATATCCCTACTGATAATATCATGATTATTTCAAATGACGACAATAACCCCGAAACGGCTTCACTTCAGAATGAGAAAAGAGACCGTATTTTGGAAGCCATATACTCGTTAAAACCTATGTATAGAGTAGTTATTATTTTAAGGTATTACCAAGAATTAAAAATAAAAGAAATAAGCCGAATATTAGATATCCCTGCGGGGACAGTAAAGTCTAGGCTCTACAAAGCGAAGTCCTTATTAAAAAGAGCCATTAAAGATGATCCATGCACCATGATAAAATACAAGAAAGAGGTGGATTGCAATGATAAGTAAAAAAATAAAACCCGCTTTACACAATCAAGCAAAAGACATAAAAGCTCCTGATCATTTATGGGAAGAAATTGAAAAAAGGATAGTAGATAAACCAGATTCTAGTCCCAACATAACAAAAAGTGAACACCGGTTCGGATTTAGGTATCATCCAAAATTTGCTGTCATTGGTGCGATTGCCTGTATATTAGTTCTATATATTGGAAGTGGTTTTCTTTTCCGAGTTGCAGGAGATCCCCGAACACCGATCCCAGTGGAAAATATTAACCCTATCCCTAACACACCAATGGTTAAAGGTATTGACCAGTATATTAACTAATATACCTGATGATCTAGAGCTAGTTGAGCAAAAACGAATTGGTGTTAACCAAGGTTTTTTGAGGCGTTATTTTAGTAAAAATAACGAAAGCATTCGCAGTCTTGAGCTTCGTGTCTTGGTCAAAGCAAGCGTGACAGATCTCCAAAATAATGATAATTTACTATTTAATAAATTTGTTGAAACTAACCCGAAATTCATGCTAAAAAGTTATAATTCTATTAATGTAGTGGTTGAAGAACAAGCAATTGCAGTCAATTTTTACGGTTATAAAAGCAATGGAATTGAATTTGTTTATGCCATGGGTGAAAACGATCTCATTAAAATTGAATCTCTATCAAGTGGTCTGACATACAACGAAATGAGAAATTCCTTAAGTTCTATATCAAAAACATCCAAACCATTGATAGATACTCATACAGATGCACAGATCATTGAGATTTTAACTGATAATTTCAAGGGTGAAAAACCCATGACTATAGAAAAAGCAATAGAGATATTAGATAAATACAACCTGCAATACCAGATTGTTTATCTAAAGGAAAATACTAACCAAGTGCTTTATGTTGCGGGGCTTGAAGTATATGACCAAAAGGTATACCTACATGTGACTGGTCATAATCAAAACAAAGATTAGAAATAAGCAGTAGGTTCATACCACCCCATTTATGGGGTTGTTTTTTTTGCTTTTTTTTTATATGTATGCTATTGTAAACCCTGCAATTTTACATTAATACCTCACTGATAGCTTTATAGATTTTTTGAAAGGTGGTGATAGTATTTACTTCATATAGGAGGTGATTAAATTGGGGAATGAAATAAAATCCAAGATATTTTTTGTTTGCCTCCTGATGCTGTGTGCTTTCATATTACAATTTAATGAACCGATGGCAGCACACGCCTTGTCAGATCCTTATCCTAAATATCAGGATGTTGGTAGAACAGGAGTCTTCCCAGCCTCTCCAACTACCGAATGGATGATAAATGGCTTTAAGCTGACTGGGTACAATAAACTAGACTCAATGCCAAAGGATGCAGTCTTTGATAACAACAACCGTGTGTTCTATATAAATGGTTCTAGCGTTGTTGCAAAATCCTTTTCCGGTTCTACTCTATGGTCAGTAATTCCTACCATAGGAGAAACTAGGAATCCCGGTCTAAACAACTTATTTATTTATAATGATAAGGTTTATGCATATTCACTAGATCCTACAAATACGGGTGTTGTGCTGTTTGAGATAAACAAGTCAAATGGCACTGTTATCAAAGAGTATCTATTGCCAGATATGAAGGCTGTTATCGGGATTAATAGCAATATTATCCTTGCTATTTCCCCCACCGGAACTCTTGCCGGTTATAGCAACGAACTAACAAAGCTATGGGAAACATCATATAAAGTTGCTGATAAATCAACAATAGCTATGGAAGGCAGTCTAGTTTATGTAATTGATGTAGATAGCAATAGAATTAAAGCTATTAAAGCAACTAACGGACATGAGGTATGGACATATGCTTTCTCGGGAACTTCTTATACTCCCCTAACGGTTAGAAATGGGAAAGTATATGTAATAACTAGTGCTAATAAGCTGTTTGCAATTAGCAGTTCAGGAAACCTTATGTGGAGCTACAATGTTCCTTTTATAAACGGTGTTACTCCAGAACCCTCTATTGATGATTCAGGAAGAATATTTGTAATAAGTAACCAAACAACAGGAACAAAAAATATAGATAAACTACTAGCTATCGAACCAGATGGTACCCTTGCTTGGGAACAAACCCTTAACAATAGCAATAAGCCACATATAGGAGATAAGGTTAAGTTAGACTCTAATTCAAATATATATGTAAGCACTTTTGATTCAGGAGACAAATATCTTTCGGTATTATCTAGTATTGGAACAGTCAAACATAAACTGCCGGGTTTCAACACCCCAATCACTGTACTAACTAATGGATATATGCAGTTTAATGGGTTGGCACACAAACTTTATAAAATTGAGCCTATAGTAACTTCCATTCACTTTAATGAGTCTTATAGCGAGATAGGATTACATGAAACTCCAAGTCTTACCGTAAAAGCTAAATTATCCAATGGAGATACTATAGATAACTACAGTAAAATGGTAGATTATAATGTTACCCCAAAGTCCAAACTTGCTGTAGAGAACGGTGTCATTAAACCCTACATCACAGGAGAGGTTACCATTACTGCTGCGGACAAAAGCAACCCTGACATAAAAACATCAATGAAAGTTTCGATAGTTCGTGGCTATGACATAAAAGGTATTGAAATCAAGAATCCTCCCCCTCTTGATTTTGCTATAGGGGAAACACATAAACTTGAAGTGGCTGCTAATTGTTTTAACGGGTTCTTTTACAGCGATTATAGAAATATAAACTGGGTTTCAGAAGATCCTGATAAAGCAACAGTTGACTCAAATGGATTGGTCAAAGGAATAAAATCCGGTTGGGTTACTATTTTAGCAAAAGATAAAGATGACCCTACTATATATGCAGAAGTTACCTTCTTTTTAACAGATAAGATTATTCCAAAAAGCATAGTCATTTCAAATGCTCCATCGACACTTGAAGTAGATTCCTCTTATCGACTTACAGTAGATGGCCAAATGGAATTAGAAGGAGACATCTACCACGACTACAAAAAAATCATCTGGTCTAGTTCAGATGAAAGCACCTTGAAAATTGATGAAAACGGCGTAATCACTGCGGTAGCTCCGGGGGAAGCAACTATAACTGCAGTATGTAAATATGATAGTTCTATTGTTGCCTCTACAGAAATAAGAGTCATTGAAAAAACCAGACCTTCTGTTTCTAGCATAGCCTTTGATGTAGATACCCCTAACCTAATGGCTATTGGCAGTAAAGGTAAGTTTAGGGCGATTATCACTTATGAAGATGGCAGCACGGAAATCGCAAACGCCTCTAACGCTTACTGGGAAAGTTCTGATCCATATATTGTTGAAGTTGATGATGGTGGTAACTATGTAATCAAAAACAGAGGTCAGGCAACAATAACAGTTACAGCAAAAGCAAATTACAGATGTACTACTACCTTTACCATTGAATCAAAGCACATTTTCGAACTTGCAATAGACAATATATCTGTAAAAGCTGATGAATCAGTCCCATTCAACAGCTCACAAGGTAATTTGTTAATAGACCTACCTTCCCTATCATCTGATTTTGTATATGTAGTGTCTATAAATACCATCCCAGAACCTATATACACAGGTCGAGGCGGGAAGATGGTTACGTATAAAGGATTAGAAGATAATGCAGAATACACAGTTCATGTATTTATACATGAGGTCGTTGATGGAAAGATAAATGATGCGGAAACAGCCTATAAAGAGTTCCAAATCCATACTCCAGACAGAACTGCTCCTTGGATTAATGCTGTTGGTCTAGAAGCTGGCCACCGGCTATATGTTGATGCAGGCGATGTTATTGGACTTTCTGATTTGGCTTACAAGTTTATAATCAATGGTATTGAGGGAGATTGGCAAGCCGAGAGCTATACTGATGATGTAAGCTACGGCGATGAAGTGGTTGTAACTGTTAGAGATGCGGCTGGAAACACAGTTACAAAAACTCTCACAATCACCCCTGATATGGATACCGATAATTTTGAAAGTGCCTTACGCAACATGACAGTCGAAGCTGATTATTCAATGCCATTCAACACCAGAGCTGGTGGACTCAACTTGATTTTTGAAGACCTTGTTGAAGGATACCAATATGTTGTAACTGCTGATGGGATCCCAAACCCACTATATATTGGAACAGGTGGAGAAAACATAAAAGTCGGGGGACTGCTTGATAATACCGAATATACTATAAAGGTAGTAATTAGGCATATTAAATCCGGAGTTATTCTAGGAGAAAATCAGTTTATTATAAAAACACCAGATAGAACCCCACCAGAGATTAGCGAGATATTTATAGAAGGAGATGGTAGACTTACTGTAGGTGCTAACGATGACATGCTACACGATTATGCTTACAGATTTGACTTTGGTATGGAGGGTAACTGGCAAGCAGAGAACTATACAACTAATTATGAACTTGGTAAGGACTTAACAATCATAGTTAGGGATACCGAAGGAAACAGTGTAGTCAGAACAATCACTGTTTCTGACTCCTTAAGACGTCCTGTTCCTCCTCCAGAACAAGCACCACCCGAAGTAGACGACTACAGAGAAACCGTTCTTGAGGATTCAAAGGTAAGTGGAAAGGTTGTTGCAACTGACATTAATAACGATCCTCTAACCTATAGCCTAAACACAGAACCTTACTTTGGAACAGCGATAGTCAAGCCAGACGGTACATGGACATATACTCCCTATCCTAACTACAATGGCGAGGACAGTTTCACAATAAAGGTTGATGACGGAAATGGCGGAATAGCAATTGCCACCATAAGCATTACAGTACTCCCGGTAAACGATAAGCCAACAGTACCCAACTATAGCAGGGTTACTGAACAAAACACTTCTATTAGTGGAGTGATTATAGCCTCTGATATAGATGGTGATTTATTGACTTACAAACTGATCTCTTCCCCCTCTAATGGTATCGTTACGGTAAATGCTAATGGTACTTGGTTGTATACACCAAACAAAGATTTCTATGGTACAGACCGTTTTATTGTTGAAGTCAATGACGCAAATGGCGGAACAGCAACCTCAACGATTACTATAACTGTAAATAAGGTTGAGACTAATCCAGTACCTAAAGATCCGCCTAGCAAGGGTGATGATAAGGGTAATAATAAAGGTGGTAATAACAATAATCCGGATGAAAGCGGCGAAATTCCGGATAGTGGACTGCCTACTGATCCCGGTAAGCCAGGGACAGGCAATAAAGATAAAACACCACCAGACAAATCACCTCGGCCACACCCTACCAATCCCAAAGATGGTACTGACATCAACAAGGACGGTAATGATGACCGAAATCAAAACACGCCTCCTAGCAATAAGCCTGATGATAATGGCAATGATCAACCACCACTAGAAGAAACCGACCTTCACAAGGATGGAGATGACATTGATCCTAACACAAACCCATACTATGTAAGAGGAGAAAATATAGATGAGTTAGTCAATGGAAATTATGAAGGAGACTCTGATATAAGAGGTCCTACCGGAAACATTATTCCATTAAGGAAGTTGAGTTACAATATTCTTCTAAAGCAACCTATGGGTGATAAAAGCTCTGGTTTAAATACTGAAAGTTATGCGGCTAACATTCAGTTAAAAAGGACAGATGCAAACCTAAACATCATCCAGAAAGCAAACCTAAACATCATCCAGAAAATAAAACTTCTCTTTAGAGCAATTTTAGACTGGTTCTCCTCTCTTTTCAGTTAAATATAAAAGGCATACACAATTAAGTGTATGCCTTTTTTTATCCGAATACGGCTTTTGCTTTACTCCTATTAGCAATTGCGCCATCTCTTAATGCTAGTTTAGTTGCTTTTACAGCAATATGAAACGGTGTACGTGATTTTAAAAATGCTCCTGTCTCTCTAAACACTATAGCATTGTCTATTATCTTATATGCTGAATTTTTGTACTCACAATGTACATGGCTACCCGTTTCCGGGTTTATAATGGTGTAATACTTGTCGTTAAACTCCTTTCCATAACATTCTAATATCAAAAAACCTTTATAATATATCCGTCTTCGGTCCCGCTTCATCGACTTCCCTCCTTTTTCTTATACTCATTAAAGAAATTGTTGGTTTTATCCTTACAAAAACAGAATTTCATTTCAAGTTTTTTAAAAAATGCGATCCTTTTGCTCTTTTACATCGTCTATTAGATACCTCATTATATAAGAAGGCAAATGCGTATAAATATGTATTTAGGAGTGTTAAACATGGAAAACAAAATTGTATTAAAAGTAGGGATGAAATCGGTGCCTAATAGCGTTGCTGGTGCTATCAGTGCATACATTAAGAAAGGCAATGTTATTGAGGTTGTAGCCATGGGGCCAGAAGCTGTCAATCAAGCAAATAAAGCAATGATTGTAGCATATGGATGGTTGATACAGTCTGGCATTCATGTATCTTTCACACCGTCTTTTGCCGATCTTGAAATAGATGGTCGAATTAAGACTGCTATTAGGTGGACAGTAAAAAAAGAAGGATGATAGTTCATCCTTCTTTTTTTGTTAAAATATACTCCATGGCTTTCCATTGGTGGTCTCCAAAACCATGAATATAGTATATGTTTTCTCTTCTTGATATTAGTTCTTTATTTGTTTCTATCCTCCATATCACAAGCACACTGTTTTTATCCTTTCTCTCTTTACTCCATAGGTATTCCAGATTTGATGTATCTTGGCTATGAGTAATATATATAAGTACATCTTCTTTGAGTCCTTTACTCTTACATATTGACTCTGGCATCCCTGTCGTTGATACACACATTTGCTTTATTCTCTTTTGGATATTTGATATATTCTTTGCCTTTGTTTTAATTTCTTTAATGGTTTTCCCCACTGAATAAATTTTAGACTTCTCTATCCCACGGAATAAACATGATGCTATTAGTGATGCCATATCTAGTGTACTGGTATCTTCATGCCTTTTTAACGGGGATGACATGCTCCATGCAGTGTTGACATAGATACCCACCCTTTTATCAGTAGGTATTAAAAAAGAAGTTGAATCTATCTTTTTCTTAATAGTTGCTTGTAAACTTTTTATGCGTATCCTATTCCCGAGTAATAATAATGACCAAGGTCCTCGTGTATAAGCAACTATTTTTTCCTTCAATATCTCTTGTATTCTCACTGGCAACTTACCATCGAATACATTTATTATTATTGGAACTTGGATAACAGCTCTTGTAGGACATTGGTTTTCTAGATAGTCATACACAAGGTCTATCTTTTTATCCTCGTCTAGTTTATATAGTGAGTGTAACTCTCCTAGCTCTACCTCAAAATCTCTCATCAGTATCTTGCATCGCTCTTCATATTCATTCTTGGATAACCATGAATTTATGGACATGACAGCTTTTGTTCGTTCTAGCATTATTTCATCATGTAACGCTTCATTAATAATATCTCTAGCTTTTTTATGTTTCTTCGATATTTTTACACCACTAAAGTCTACACAATCTCTAACAATCATCTTGTGTATTGATGCATCTTTTTCTTCCAAATTTGATATATACCAATTATTAATTGTCTTTTTTACCATGTTACTTGATAGCTCTAGTTCTTCCATAAGAACGCAAAAAGTGTATAAATCAACAATATTTTGGACTGTCTCATTAAAGGTATTCCTAAATAATTCCTTATTTTTTGCAAGACTTAAATATGCTAGACCTAGCATTGAATGATATGGACTGATATTTTTAGCTTCTTTTACACAGCTTGCTAACCACTCCGGTTCTTCATTTACTGCTTTAGTTAATAAAAATTTACTGTGCTTTGTGGCTTGGTCAACTATAATATAAGTATTCCCCCACAACCCATAACACAGAAATTCTCTCACAATTTCTTTCATATAAACACCTCCCAATCAGTAAGGCATTATGCTGTTTGCAAACTCAAATTCTTCCGTTTTTTGTTTTCTGCCTTTTACTACGAAGGTAACTGTGCCATCGAAGACACTTATTATAGGATTATGTAGGTCATAATAGTTTTTTAATAACATTATAGCTCTGTCTATTTCAATGTCTGCTACTGGAACTCTGTTTATTGAAGTAACGGGTTTTCCATACCTTAAATAACCTATGAAGGCTATGGCAAGATTCTCGATATAATTTCTTGTAGATTTGCAATACTGGTAAGTTCTTTTCTTTACGACAACATCTTTTAGGTTTTCAATTAAGAGTTTTTCTTTTTCATCCATGTCTGGATTGTTTTTCTTGTTTATCAGCGTTTTTAACATGTTCATCTTCGCATTTTCCCATTCGAGAGAGAAACCTCCCTTAAAGCTACCCATGGTTTTTAATACTTCCCGTTCTGTGATTTTGCTTTTATATCTTTTCATAGATCAATCCCCTTTCAATCATGTTTTTTCACATGAATAATCATCCTCCTTCACAATTGTCGCATTATAACTCTTCCATATGCTATTAGCAACAATAAACTACTTTATCGTTATATTTGCACTTTTGCTTTGCATCTGCTAATTTTGTCCACAAACAAAAAGTTGTTTTAATCTTATTTGGTTTAGTTCTATCTATAGAAAGGAGGAGATCTGAATGAAGGAGATTTTAATAGCCATATTAATTTCTTTAGGATTTAACATCCAGACTGGACTTGTTCCCGATACAAGCTACCACCCAGCTACAGTTAGCAATGTAGTCATAGATACAGAAAATGAAATATGGGAAAAAATCACCATAACTAGTGATAATAAGATTGAAATGAACACTGTAACTAATAACATGGAACTTGTTGTTGAAATGGATGCAAACTCTGTAGGTCAACTAAATATTAACCCAATAAAAAGAAGTGATAATTCTGAAAAAATAAATGATGTTGTTTTATATACTATGAACCAAAGCGACACTAAATCAAGCATTGAAAGTATGCTTACGGCTGTAATTAATGATAAAACTTATTTATACATTAAAACCTTGCCTGATAGAGAAAAGAGAATATATTTGGATCCTCTAGATAATAGGATCCTTCATATAGATATTGCAAAAGTAGAAAATCCTTATTCCTATTTAGTTGTATTGGATCCCGGTCATGGTGGTCATGATCCTGGAGCTACAAGAAATGGAGTGCATGAGAAAGATATAAACCTTGATATTGCACTTAAGATGGAACATCTATTAAAAGATAACGGTATAGATGTTGTCTATACAAGAACTACTGATAAATTTATCCCTCTTAAGGAAAGGTCTAATATCTCAAACAAAGTAAAACCTGATGCTTTCATCTCTATACATGTAAATGCTAGCAGACAAAGAGTAGACAAAGGTTCTTCTGGCTTTTCTACACATACTATTAAACGGTACAATGCCGAGGAACGCATAAAGCTGGCAAATTCTATTCAGGAAGAACTCGTATCTTCACTTGGATGGAAAGATAACGGGATTAAGTTTGATAATTTATCTGTAGTTAGAGAAACACATGCAGTAGCGGTGTTAGTGGAAAATGGGTTTATTTCAAATCCAAAGGAAATAGCTTTGTTATCAAAAAATTCTATAAGATATGATATAGCAAAAGCTATTACAAGAGGTGTAACAAAATATCTTCTTAAGGCGAATCAGGAGATGGACTAAAATCCATCTCCTTTATGTTTCTAACTAATATTAATTTATAAGTCCAATATTGCCAGCAGAAACTAATGGCGGTCTACTGGTTATCATTATATTATTCGCTGTTTCGTCACCAATAAATTTATTAACAGTACTTTCGAAGGTTTTAACTAATAGACTCCCAATTAACAGAGGTGACTTATTGTTGTAATATGTATCAACAATACAAGAATAATCAGTTAAGCTTGATGATAGTTTAATCTGTTCGTCAATTTCTCGAATGGATAGTAGTGGTCGGAACCAAGAATCAGAATTATGTATGGTCATTAATGTGATAAAAATACTTTCTAAAGCAGCAAGTTCAAAGCTAGATGTTATTATCTCTGCTGCAGTCTTTTTTTCTATACCTGTTAGGATATTAATTAATTGGTCTAACACATCAATAATCTTTGTTTCCATATACTCATAGGAATCATTTATATAAAACTTATACCGTTCTTTTCCGACTCTACTTTTAGCCGAATACAAGCCCATGCCCTCATAACAGTAATACCCTTTTTCGTCACAACCGATCCAGCCATCATATTTATCTATATCAATCTCTTCTGGTCGTATGTGCCTAATTGATTCTAGATATTTTTTGTTAAGTTTTTCTCTTGCTTTTATGCATGTTTTTAATAGATCACCATTGTTCATTGGCAATCACACCTCCGTTATAAGTTACATAATAAAGTGATTTGGTGCATGATGTTTGTTCGTGCTTACAATAAAAAACTTTGATTCTTATTCTACCTTAATTCGGCAAAATTGTAAACAGATTTTAATTTATCGACATATTCTTTTACCGAATTATGCAAAGATATTATGTAAATTTAATACTTTTATATTTAGTTCATTTTCATGCACTGTTTGATTCTTTTTGCTTCATATGTTTAATTTTATCCGAACATATGTTCTGTGTCAACACCAAAATTTATCTAGACAATTTCTTTTAATTATAATATTCCTATATTAATAATCAAGTTCTAGAGAAATGTCCAATAAGCAGGGATTTTTATCTTACCAATGTCAAGAAAAAACGATATTTTTGCGTCTAAAATTTTATGCCTAAATTCCTACTTTTAGCACATTCACGAAGAGGAATAATTATGCTATAATACACCCTGGTATCAAACTACACACAACTAATAAAAAAGTCCCAAAACCCTTGACACAATACCTTTATTAATTGGCTGTATTAATAACAATAATTAGAAAGAGGTATAATGCTTTGTATAAAGTACCTTGACGAACCTAAAACAGTATTGTAAAATAAAACTAAATAAAAACAATTATAATATTTTACTAGTGTAAATAAAATATATCTGCATACTAGTCTTTTTTTACATATGTCATATCGGATAATTGATTATCTGATAATGAAATTGTTTTTAGGTGGAGCTAGACAGGCAGGACATCATAGTTAGAAAGAGGAGGCTGTAAACATGGCAACAGTGGGACATTTGTTGAATAGTGAAGCAAAAACTATTTATACCTATCTAACTGGGGAAAACAACCCTAGGGAAAGGATGCTTTTTAGTCATAAAGTTCCCTCCACAAAATTTGTAACTTTACATATATTAAACATTCTTAACCTATTCCCTGAAAAGGGAGCATACGGATTCGAAATTCGCCTAAAACTCACCATGGCCATGGGAAATAAATGGGACCCAAACAACACTGTATATACAATATTAAATTCTATGGAAAAAGACGGGTATGTAACAAGTACATGGAGAAGGGATGAGGACTCAAATAAAAGACATAAACGAATTTACCGGATAACTGACGAAGGGAAAAATCAGCTTAATATATTAAAGCAACAGCTTTACTCACGCATTAAAGACATGATTTCGATTATTGATACAGCCGTAAAGTTAATTTACAACGGTGACTACAGTAGACTAGAAGAAACATCAAGACCTATATTAATCTCATCAGTCCTTTTTACTGATCTACAGTGTTTAAACTATCTCAATATGCGTTCCCCATCGTATGGAAATGAAATAAGATTGGAGCTTAAAAGACTACATCAAAATAAATGGAACCCTTCTTACGGAACGCTTTATCCCAGACTATCAAAATTTGAAGAACTTGATTTGGTTGAAAGTTATTGGGACCACAGTGATCCCGATGACCTTCAAAAGAAAAGAACGATTAGAATTTACAAAATTACTGATAAAGGCAAGAGATATTTAAAATGGTTAAAAGACATTTGTAAGAACAGAATACTTGATGTTAAAATAATTATGGAAGAAACATTGAACTTGGTTTATGGCGAATCAACAGTCGCTATCACAAAATTAAAAGGCATGGAATAACATCCATGCCTTTTTTAGCTTTCATTTAATTCATCTATAATTACCGTATCCCCTATTTTTACTTCGTACTTCTCTAATGTTCCCTCTGGAAGTTCTACAACATAGTAGCTTTTTGGTCTCCGCTTCCCAAATTTATTCTTCTTAACTGACTTTTCTATGTCAACCACCTTCATATCTTTATCAATATATATAACATCTATGTTTATCCTCATACCAAAAGTGTGAATTTGCTTACAAGGATATAAGATCAACCCATCCCCATCAAAGAAATTCTTTTTTAACATTAGTCCTTTTAACCTTTTGAAGAATGTGTCTGCCACTTTAATATTTACTGCTATTCTCTCATTATTAATTGTAACCATAGGCATCCTCTCCTTTATGCATTTATATTACGAAAAGTCGTATCCAAGGTATTTGCTTACCAAAGAAAATCACAAGAAATGTACCAAGTGTAATAGCCGGTACAAAAGGGATATATTGCCTAAATCCTTTTCGGTTTATTAAAACTACTGCTAATCCAATGATTGCTCCTAATATAAATGAAACTTCTAATATAGCTATCATCGGTTTCCATCCAACAAATAATCCTATCACTGCCATAAGTTTAATGTCTCCGCCACCCATACCTTCAATTTTTAATAGGTATATTTCTATAATTGCTATCAAAAGAAGTACCCCACCGCCTACCAAAAATCCAAAGATTCCATTTAAAAACTTTTTATACTCAATCAAATTGATAATAAGTCCTAAACCTATCCCTACAAGTATTGCCGTGTCCGGTACTTCTCTCCGCTTTATATCTGTAATAGTTGTCCAAATTAGTATTCCGAATAAAAATACCCATCTAACTATACTCCACATCCCATATCAACCACCTTCCTAAAATCAATATTGTTATGTAAAAAGAGTGTGGGGCTACACTCTTTTTAGTTTTTCTTCAAGTTTAGTAAACCTTTTTTCTACACTACTATCTTTTATACACTGTTCTATCGCCTGCCTAGAACCAATCAGAATTACCCATTTCTTGCCCCTTGTAATACCCGTGTATAAAAGATTTCTTTTCAGCATTCTTTTATGCTCCATTGTCATAGGAATTATCACACATTCGTATTCACAACCTTGAGATTTATGAATAGAAATAGCGTAACTATGTCTTATTTCCTCAAGATCATCTTTTGAGTAATCTACTTCCATTCCATCTTCAAATCTAATTGTAACAACATCTCCATTTTCGTTAGCAGATATTTTTGTAACAATACCAATATCCCCGTTATATCTATCTTTTTCATAGTTGTTCTTTATCTGCATTACCTTATCACCTGTACGATAGACTGCTCCGCCGTAGCGGACTTCAGGTACGTTTTGAATTCGGGGATTAAATTCTTTTTGTAAAAGTTTGTTTAGTTCTTCTGATCCACAAGCTGTCTTTCGGCGGAAAGGAGTTAATACCTGTACCTCTGTGCCTGTATCTTGAACACGCTTGTAATATTTCACAATTTCCCGTGGGATCTCTGAATTCTTGCATTCAAAAATAAAGAATTCAGATTTGTTGTCATGTACTGGCATAAGTCCTTGGTTAATCCTAGAAGCATTAACTATTATTTTACTTGCTTCACTTTGGCGGAAAATTTCATTTAGGCGAACTGTTGTAAAAAGCTCGCTATTGATCATATCTCCTAAAACATTTCCTGCTCCTACTGCTGGTAACTGGTCTACATCACCTACCATAATAAGCTGTGTCTCCGGTCTTAATGCTTTTAAGAGATTGCTCATTAGAAGTATGTCTATCATACTGCTTTCATCTACAATTAAAACATCTGTTGGTAGTTGATTAACTTCGTTGAATTCACAAACAAGACCATCTTCACTAGGCTGGAATTTCAGCAGTCTGTGTATGGTTGATGCCTCAATTCCAGTAGCCTCTTGCATCCTTTTAGCTGCTCTTCCTGTTGGTGCAGCTAGATTTATGACCTTATCAGGGAAATTCTCTTTGATGATACGAATAATACCTTTAATTATGGTAGTTTTTCCTGTACCCGGTCCACCTGTTATTATCATTACATTAGATTTGTCGATAGAGCGAAAAGCCTCTTTTTGCTTTGGTGCATACTCGATATTATTTTCCTGTTCCATCTTCGTAATCAGATTCTCTACATTTTGGAGACTACCTACTTTCTGGCTGGCCATTAACTTTAGTTTTTTCGCAACATACATAATTGCAAAATAGTATGTTGGAAGATATATAGAACCATCGCTGTCATCCATGATTATCTCTCCTGCATTTCGCATATCAATAATGCTTTTTGTAATCTCATTTCTGTCTACTCTTAATTTTTTCTCGGCTATCTGCGACAGCATTGTAACGGGAATAAACGTGTTCCCGTTTCGAGCCCACTCTTCCAAAATGTATATAATTCCCGCTTCCAATCGAGCTTCATTGTTCAGGGGAATTTGATACTTACCCCCTAATGCATCGGATAGCTCGAACGATATGCCTTTTATTTTTTTACAGAGAATATAAGGATTTTTCTGTATTTCAAGAAGTGACTGTCCACCAAACTCTTGATAAATTTTATATACCATTTTGCTTGATAGACCGTAGGGTTGTAATTCCATAAATAAGTCTTTTATCTCCCTACCTTTTTTATAGGATTCAATTATATTTGATAATGTTTTCGGTCCGATCCCTTTTACTTCGGACAGTCTCTCTGGCTGGACTTCTAGAATATTTATGGTGTCCATACCAAATCTATCTACTATCCTTTGTGCTGTCTTTTTTCCAATCCCCTTAAAAAATCCACTGCAAAGATAATTAACAATCTCTTGGCCATTCTGTGGCGTTATCGCTTCTGCATCAGTTACCTTAAGGGTTTCTCCGTATCGAAGGTTATATCCTAATCTGCCTTTTACTTTATATCGGTTGCCTTCAACTACATATCCTTGAAACCATCCAGACAGAAATATATCGTTTTCTGTATCTGTCCTACATCCGATAGCTGTACAAAAAAGATCTCTTGAATCCAAAGATATGACTTTCTTGATAACAACCTCAATTTCCTCAACGGTATTTTTTAATGCTTGTTGCATATTAAAATCACCCTCCCAGCAGTGTTAAGATAATACCGCATTTCCTTCACCTTTTCTAGTTTTACAAAAAGTCCATTTACTTCCCCTTCCTTCCTTATAATCGTTAAATTAAGTTGTGGTTCTAACTTTACTGTCAGTAATAAAAGAAATCAAATAAAAAAGGTGGTCTAGCCACCTTTTAATTCCGTTTATCTCATATAATAATCATAGTCATCATAATCAGTATTGTTATTTCTATTTTTCTTTACTATAACCTGTACAATTAACCCTCCTACAACTGCTAGAATTACAATAATTGTCACTATACTTACTAGTGAAAGACCAGTTTTCTTTTCTGCTACAATACCAATCGGCAACTCTTCTTCTGCCGAGAATCGCCATCCGACTGTTTTTTTGTCTTGACTAATCTCTTGTGCAGTTGTTTCAGTTATAGGATATGGGGAGTGAATTATAATTTCTTCTACAATGCTTTTAGTTAGTAGATCAATTTCTTCTATCCCCTCTTCACTCGGAACTGCAAATGTTTTGGTTTTAGCTATCAGACCTATCTCTTTATCATTAAAAACAACCTCATCCACATCTAAAAACATATCTAAAATCTCTAGTAGCGTTTCTTCATCAGCAAAGGTTTTTGTCATTACATAATAGTAGTACTCGTCATCTTCCTCAATTTGATAGTCTTCATCATATAGTTCTGACTTTGTTGCTTCTGCTTGAACAAATGAAATGCCTAAAATGGAATTGAGTTTATTTTCCACTACTGTCTTCTCATACAATATCTTTCCATCTTTCATAAACGTCACTTCATGCCTATAATGACATATCCCTAGTTGTTCAATAGACTCCAGGTATGCATCAAAAAATTCATCTATATCTATTTCCATATCATCTGATTCCTGACTTGCTGTTTTTTGGCTGTCTTCCGTTTTAGTCTCTGCACATACAGCGGTTGGAATAATAAGCAATAGTATAACCATAAAGATAATAAACTGTTTTCTTAACATACCCATCAACTCCTTACTTTAGAAAGTCATGATTGCCGATTCTTTTTACCAGCTTTCTTGACCTCATAAACTTACTTTTTGAGATCTTGGGGTTATAAAAGTAGTAAGCATCCCCTACAGGGTTTACACCAGCTAAAGCATCTTTAGCTGCTTGGATGCTTTCTGCACTTGGTTTATTATATATAGAGCCATTTTTCACAGGCGTAAATTGTCCAGATGCAAAAATAACTTGTTTAATGGTTTTGTTATTTTTCTTTGCTCTGTTAAGTACAACAGCTCCTACCGCTACCTTACCTTCATAGGGTTCTCCACGTGCTTCAGCATGAATTATCCTAGATAACCAATACAGATCATCATCACTTTTAGGAGCGGTCTTTTCTTTTTCCTGTTTTTGTTCTTTAGTCGTCTTTTCTTTTTTTTCTGGTTCCGGTCTTTCTACACCTGACCTTGATGCCAATAAATAAGTCTCATCTTTCTTTTCTTCTTTATTCTCATCAGTTTTCTTTGGTTGTTCTTCTACTTTTTGACTTATGATTATATTTTCCTCTTGTGCGACAAGTGCTAGTGCATCACTAAATCCATCCTGTTCTCCAAAGGAAATTGTCTCTATATCTTCTCTATTTACAGATTGATTGTTTATAACAACAAGCGCACCCGTAAACAGAAATGGAAATGCTATTACAAAACACAACAAAAAAGCCATGCCTTTACCATAAAAAAAGTTCAAGGGTATCACCTCCCTGTGTCCCTGACTTTAAACTCTCAATCTAGCTATTGCAAGTTTTGAATATGTAAAATGGGGAGATGCCTCTCCCCGACCTGAAAACTAATAATAGAAATTGTGGTTTCCAATGACCTGTTCTAATTTTCGGTTCATTCTCATCCATGATGATTTTGTTGTCCTTGGATTCTCAAAAAATAAGGCATTTGTGTTTCTTCTTCCCGCTAACACTTCTCTGGCAGCATTATAACATTCCTCATTTGGTTCCACCCTCTGGAACCTTCCATCCCACATACAAGAAAACTGCTTCTTTTGATACACTACTTTTTTAAGGGTATTCGGGAAGGCATTAGATTCTAGTCTATTCATTATCACGCTTCCTACAGCAATTTTCCCCTCATAAGGTTCACCTTCAGCCTCGGCCATGATTACTTTGGCCAAGAAATATAAATCCTCATTATTAAACCTATGTTCATTCCCAGTCGCTTTGGTTTCTTCTTGAATAATAGGCTCAATTTTGCTTTTCTCGCCTTCCTCATATACCGGGACTTCTGTAGATGCATTTTCGTACTTTCTTTCTCTTGTAGTTGGGATTGGTGAGAATAATTCATCATTCCTCAATTCCTCTAGTAAGAGATTTCGCCTTGTTTCTTCATCCATCTCTTCCCATACATCTTCTTTTAATGGCTTCTCATATGATTCTGCTGATATATTCATGGACAGTAATGTTGTAATCAAGATTATCTCAAATACAACACAGCAGAATATATAGAACCTTTGCTTATTAACAATTCTCATTTTCTTTCTCCTTCATTTTTTACTAATAATACTTATTAGGGATTTAATCATGTCATGGACACTATAGGTTTTCAAATAAATTGTCTAGAGAAATAAATGAATAAACTTGCTCGCAAATTTTAAGCATGATTGGATATAGGTAATGGGAATACGAAAGATAAATGAAGGGAGAAACCGAAGAAATGAATAAAGAAAAGTTGTTTTACCAGAAGTTTGGTCGATTAATAGGACCTGTTCTTGATAGGACTACCAACCCTTATGAAAGAAAAGTCCTGACTAAAAGATCTGAAGTGCTTTCCAAGGCACTGGCCTTGAGGAAAGTGTTTCTATCTGATTCTGCTTATATTATGGGTGCTACCTTCTATAACAATGGTGATCGAATCCGAATCATCATGAATAGGCAGGAAGAACTAATGGAGGTATTGGGAAAGGTCAAAAGACAACAACCTGCTTCAAATGACCTTATCCTAATCGACAATGGTAAGCAGTATATTTTTTGTTCGGCAAATTCAGCGTTCCCAGAGTATCTAGATGATGTATATATTATAAAGAAATAACGGAGAGATATTATTTCTCTCCCCCCCCTACATAAAAAAGCTGGAGATGACTCCAGCTAATTTATATTATTATCTTAATTTTTTGGCTATATCTCTAGCAATAACTACCCCTGATGTTGAGGCTTGTATAATTCCCCTTGTGATTCCGCAGCCATCTCCGGCAGCATATAGTCCTTTTATTTCAGTTTCTAGTGTGTTATTTACTTTAAGCCTTGATGAATAAAATTTAGCTTCTACTCCGTACAATAGTGTATCTCTTCCGTATAGACCGGGAGCGATTTTATCAAGTGCTTGTAAAGTTTCTATTATACTTGTTAAATGTCTGTGTGGTAGAACAAAACTTAAATCTCCTGGTACGGCTCCCTTGAAAGTTGGCTTTGTTGTACTACGTTTAAGTCTTTCATATGTAGTTCTTCGTCCTTTAAGCAAATCCCCTAGCCTTTGTATTATAACTCCTCCAGAGAGCATATTCCCCAGCGAAGCTATATATTTCCCATATGATATAGGATCATCAAAAGGTTCAGTGAACTTTGTACTTACAAGAAGTGCAAAGTTTGTGTTCTCTGTTTTTAGATTATCATCTTTATAACTGTGTCCATTCACCGTTATTATTTTTCCATCATATGATTCTGGCGATACAACCCCTGATGGATTCATGCAAAAAGTTCTTACCCTATTTTCAAAGGTCTCGGAGTAATAAACAAACTTACTTTCATAAAGGTGTTTTGTTAGATGATCCATAACACTATTCGGTACTTCTACTCTAACTCCGATATCCACTTCATTTTGATACAAAGGAATTCCCAGTCTTTTCATCTCCCTTTGTAGCCATTGGGAACCTTCTCTACCTGGTGCGACTACAACATAATCAGATGACACTAGCCTTGTTTTATCCCCGTCTTTATTCATCGTATCCCTTATTGCTACCCCTTTAATTTTATTATCTTCCACCATCAAATTCTCTACTTCTTTGTTGCATATAATGTCTACCCCTTCTGATAAAAGGTAGTTATATAGTTTGTGGTAAAGCTCTCTGGTCTTCTCTGTACCCAAGTGCCTTATAGGAGTAGGTACTAACTCTATATTGTACTTTTGAGCTTCATATTTTATCCTATTTACTTCCTCTGAATCATCCCCATAAACCTTGGAATCAGCTCCAAACTGAAGATATATGTCATCTACATATTTTATGAGTTTTTTACTCTCTTCCTCCCCTATATATTCAGGAAGCCAGCCACCAACTTCTGGAGTTAGAGTTAGCTTACCATCACTAAAGGTGCCTGCCCCGGCAAAGCCTGATGTGATAGAACATGGATAACAGCCTAGGCATTTGCCACTATCCCCTCTAGGACACTTTCTTTGGGATATTGTCTTACCTTTTTCTACTATCAATATTGATGTGTTTTCTTTGTTTTTTGTTAGTTCCATAGCTGTAAATATACCTGCTGGACCTGCTCCTATTATAATCACATCGTACTTGTCTCTCATCATTATACTCCTCCTTTGAAGTAAAAAAGATGGTTTTAATACCACCTTTAATAATTTTTATTTATATATGTAAGGGGTGGGAGTCAAACAGCTGACTCCGCAGTATATAAATACTCCATGGTTTCATAGCTTGTTTCTTCTCGGATATCATTCCATTGATACCGAGATTTGACAATACGCACTTCACTCCCAGAAGCCAATGCTTCTTCGATACTTTGTACGGGAATGCTTGTCCCGTACTGACCAACGATATAGATGCCAACTACTGTTTCGTGCCAGCCTATTGGCTTGCACAAGCTAATACCTTTCCTTTCTATGATATATTTTAGATCCTGAACATTTTTGATTTTAACCATTTCGCATTTCTCCCCCATTATTTTATTATTTACGCTGACTAGTTATCAGCGTTTAATAGAGAACCTGTCTCTACTAAATGCTGATAACTACCATTTGGTGGTGAGCCAATATGGATGGCATTTGGTCTATGCCATGTCAACAACGGGGGAATGATTAAAAACTATTGGTAATGTCATGTGTTTAAATTAGATAAAGTTGTTATTCGGCAACCCGAATAAAAATATATTGATCATGTGGCAATTATAATTCTCTTATTTTAAACATTTCAAGTTTTTTTCTATATTTTTTCATACCATTCTAAATAAGATAGAACTTAATCTCTTCGTTGAATACACTTACATGCCTATATCTCTTTTTCTTTAAAATTTCTATCAAAAATGTATTTGCTTTTTTTATGTTCTTTAGATTTTTCTTCTTGAAAATATCATCATAAGACAATCCCAGCTTTGCTTTAGTGACTACTGCAAAAACTTTTCTTAAATCCGTATCATTGTCTACCTTTTCTTTTTTCTTAAGGCGATTAAGGTTACTATCTATATTCTCTATATATTTTTCTACTAAATGATTGTATAAGACACGCTCACATTCAATAAAGAAAGCCATATTACTCTCTTTCCACCTTGCCTTTTGTGGATCATTTAGTGCGTTCCAGAACACATTCCTATACCACAGAATTTGAGATACCCCATTGTTTTGTTTAATTAGAATCTCGGGAGTCTTTCCTTTTTCATATCCAAATTTTAGGGTAAAATCATATTTATTTTCTTCCATGTTTACACCCCTTCCCTAGTCCAAATTTATGCTATAAAAGTTTATGCTATAAGTCAAAATCTACAAAAAAGGGAGCAACTACTTGCTCCCTTTTGCATAACTTACTTATATGGTTATGTTAAACATATCCTTAAATTCTTGTTCATTAATTGTTTTAATTCCTAACTCCTGTGCTTTAGTTAATTTACTTCCAGCAGATTCACCATACAACAGGAAGTTTGTTTTCTTGCTGACAGAACCAGTTACCTTCCCACCATATGATTCGATAAGTTTCTTAACTTCACTTCTCCCCTTTGACAAAGTACCTGTGATTACAAAGGTTAAGCCTTCCAGAATATTACCTGCTGATTCTTCTTTTTTCTGTGTCATGTTGAGTCCATACTCTTTTAGTTTTTTTATCAATTCCTTGTGTGATGGATTTCTAAAATAATCATAAATTCTTTGTGCTGAAATCGGTCCAACATCGTTGACCTCAAGAAGTTCTTCATATGTTGCATTCATAATATTTTCAAGTGATCCAAAATGCTGTGCTAGGTCTTTCCCCATGCTTTTGCCAACACCGGGTATCCCTAGACCATATATAAGATTAGCTACAGGTTGAGATTTGCTTTTCTCAATAGCATGTAAAAGATTTTCTACCTTTTTCTCTCCCCAACCCTCTAATTCAAATAATCTATCTGCCTTTTCATGAAGAGTATAGATTTCCGCTATATTTGTAACAAGTCCTTTCTCAAACAATAATTCTGCTACATTTTCTCCGAAGGTTTCTATATCCATACAATCTCTGCTAGCAAAATGAGCTATTAGTCGCACTAATTGAGGTCGGCAGTCTATCCCATTTTCAAGTGCTCGGCAGAACAGCTTTGGACCAACTTGCTCTAATGGACTGTTACATTCGGGACAGTGAGTTGGTTTGGGAATGTCGATAGTGCCTCCCCCGAGTGATGCATAGACTTCTGGGATAACATCATTGGCTCTTTGGACTATTATAGTGTCTCCTATTCGCAAAGGTTCACCATTAAATCCCTTCTCTATCATACGCTCATAGTTATGAAGAGATGCTCTATCGTTCTCAATACCATCTAACAATACTTTCTTATACCTAGCATTTGGACACACTTCACCAGTCCTTCCTACAGACCAGTAGACATCCTCGAGAACAGTCTTCGCCTGTTTAGGCGGGAACTTAAGTGCTAATGCCCAGCGCGGATGATGTCCGGTTTCACCTAATACCGTCCTTTGTCTTATGTTATTTAACTTTAATACAAGACCATCAATATCATGAATCTTGCTTTCACGATCATAGTTTAGGTAATAATCTATCAGCTCATCAATTTGACTGCATTTAAAGACTTTAGGCTCCTCTACATAAAATCCTTGTTCTTTCAAGAATTTTATTCCTTCCATATCTGTAGCCACTTCTTTACCCTCAATTTCAACAAGGTCATAGGCAACAAAGTCTTTCTTACGTTTAGCTGATAATTTGCTATCCAGTAGTCTAAAGGCTCCTGCAGCATAGTTACGGCAGTTTTGCAGTTTTAAACCGTTTGCTAGGTTATATTTATTTATCTCTGCCATATCGGATATTTTGGTAACTCCTTCCCCACGGACTACGAACCTGTTTTCATAGGGTACTTTTAAGGGTATCATGGGACAGGTTTTAGCGTTACTGGTTACATCCTCGCCTTCGATACCATTCCCCCGTGTCACAGCTGATACTAATACGCCGTTATCATAGGTCAACACAAGAGTTAAGCCGTCTAATTTAGCTCCTATGGTCATCTCTGTGTCATCACCAAACATATTAGCCCATGAAGTCACTACTTTATGCAGTTTCTCAAGACTTTCGTGATCTACCTTATCTAGTGACAGCATGGGTACTGTATGTCTAACGCTAGCAAATCCCGGAGCTACTTCACCGCCTACTCTTTGCGTTGGACTGTGTTCTAATACTAAATGGGGATACTGTTTCTCAAGTTCAAGCAACTCGTCTTTTAATCTGTCATATTCAATGTCGCTTATACTTGGCTCATCACACACATAATACTTCCAATCATGCAAGTTTATCAGCTCTACTAATTCCTCTATCCTTTCTTTAATTTCCTCTTCAGACATTTTTGCCTTTGTTATAGTATCCATTTTGTTTCCACCTTTCCTTCTTTATATCTATTTTTAGAATGAAACTTATTATAAAAAAGTCATTTTTCTTATGCAAATCTTTTAAAGTTTACAATATTTTTGTACAAAAAAATAGAGGCTCAATATATTTACCTCTACTTTTTTGTACTGTATCTTTTATAGAATTCGTTCAACAACCAATATGTAATCTTTATATGGCAAGAACCCCATTGAGTGTCTTTATTAAATGATCTTCTTTAAAGGGTTTTACTATAAAAGACTTTGCACCATTCTTTATTGCTTCCATTATCATTGCCTGTTGTCCCATAGCAGAAACCATGATAACTTTTGCATCTGGATCTATCTTTTTAATGGCTTTGAGAGCATCTATACCTGACAATTCAGGCATAGTAATATCCATTGTTACTAGGTCTGGCTGATGTTTTTTGTATTTTTCCACTCCGGCTTGGCTATTCTCTGCCTCATCTACCACTTCAAATCCATTCTTTTCAAGCATCATTTTCAGCGTTAATCTCATGAAAGCAGCATCGTCTACAATTAAAATCCTTTTAATAATTATCACCACCTATATATTTAATGTCTTTTTTAAGACGAGGCATATCTTAA
>ERZ773359.2024-NODE-2024-length-26448-cov-6.487970_pt1 | contig 26448 bp, 25 predicted proteins | sample MGYA00374955_ERZ773359 | MGnify/ENA primary metagenome ERZ773359 (study PRJEB29098, sample SAMN04486028) | biogas fermenter metagenome | study: EMG produced TPA metagenomics assembly of the Biogas fermentation microbial communities from Germany - Plant 4 DNA1...
TTAAGATCAATATGTGCTTCTTTATAGCTGTGTGCCCGCACAGCTCTTTTTATTGTCAAATATTGTATTTTTTTACATTAATCACAGGAGGTGAAATGATTGGAACCAATATATGTCGCGATAATTGCAATTATTACGGCTCTGGCCGCCTTTGCCATAGGTTATTTTATCCGTAAAACCATTGCTGAAAGAGAAATCGGCTCGGCGGAAGAAGCAGCAAAGACAATTCTGGCAGAAGCAGAAAAACAAGCACAAGCCATAAAAAGAGAAAAAATTATTGAAGCCAAAGAAGAAGTGCATAAACTGCGCAAGGATCTCGACCTGGAAAGTCGCGAGCGCCGCGATGAATTAAAAAGATTAGAGCGGCGTTTACTGCAAAAAGAAGAAACATTGGACAGAAAAACTACACAAATTGAACGCAAAGAAGAGGATCTGAAAAAGAAAGAACTTGAAATTAACAGCCTTCAGGAAAAGATTACCCAAACTTTGCAGGAACAATTGGCTGAATTGGAGCGTCTATCCGGCATGACTAGCGATGAAGCCAAAGAAATTTTGCTTCATCGTGTCCGCGAGGAAGTTCAGCATGAAATGGCAATGATGATAAAAGAAATTGAGGGACAGGCAAAAGAAGAAGCAGAAAAAAAAGCACGCGAAATTATCACCTACGCCATCCAAAAATTTGCTGCTGATCATGTTTCGGAAACTACGGTTTCCGTGGTTTCACTACCTAATGATGAAATGAAAGGACGAATTATCGGCCGGGAAGGGCGTAATATTCGCGCTCTAGAAACATTAACCGGCATTGATTTAATCATTGATGACACGCCGGAAGCCGTTATTCTCTCCGGGTTTGATCCCATTCGCCGGGAGATTGCACGGATAGCACTGGAAAAACTGGTGGCTGACGGGCGCATTCACCCGGCCCGTATTGAAGAAATGGTGGAGAAGGCTCGTCAGGAAGTTGAATTGCGTATCCGCGAAGAAGGGGAAGCAGCCATGTTCGAAACTAATGTGCACGGCCTGCACCCCGAACTGGTGAAATTATTGGGCCGCTTAAGCTACCGTACCAGTTACGGTCAAAATGTCCTCAAGCATTCCATCGAAGTGGCACATTTGGCCGGTGCCATGGCCGCTGAACTCGGTTTAGACGTACAATTTGCCAAACGGGCCGGACTACTTCATGATATCGGTAAAGCTGTGGATCATGAAGTGGAAGGACCTCACGTACAAATTGGCGCTGAACTGGCCCGTAAGTATAAAGAATCTCGGGAAATTGTCAATGCTATTGCTGCACACCACGGTGACGAAGAGTTCTTAACGCTGGAAGCTGTTTTAGTGCAAGCTGCTGATGCCATCTCGGCTGCTCGTCCCGGTGCACGCCGGGAAACTTTGGAAGCCTATATTAAGCGTCTGGAAAAATTGGAAGAGATTGCTGATTCTTTTGATGGTGTGGAAAAAGCTTATGCAATACAGGCTGGGCGAGAAATACGCATAATGGTCAAACCGGAAAAAATTGATGATCTTGCAAGTGTTACCATGGCCAGAGAAATTGTGAAAAAAATAGAGGCGGAACTGGAGTACCCCGGACAGATAAAAGTGACAGTGATCCGGGAAACAAGAGCCATAGACTATGCCAAATAGTTCCGACTCTTAAAAAAAGGAGCGCAAGCGCTCCTTTTTTTGATGCCAATTTAAAAGGGACGGTAATAATTGTATAAAGACAATTATAGAAATTGTGCAGGATTTTACTGCCCGGTTATGGAACTTATCAGAAAGCAAGTTGCCGGAGGATAATAAAGTGCCAAAAGTTGAACTACAGAGTAAAGAAAATTTAAAAACCGCAAATTTACTCATTTCTCTTCTCCTGCGCTTCCCGGAGATTTTTTCTATTCATTTAGATATGCCTAACGAAACTTTTAAGTTTACTTTTATGTTGCACGGCAAACTTGCCGCTGAAGAATTTTCTCATTTTCAAAAAAGCATGAGAGATGCTTTTGCCGCCTACAGTGAATTGACTGGAAAAGAGCTTGAAATTGAAGCAGGGATATCACATTTTAGCCACTTGTCTATGTTAACATTACTGGCAAAAACAAAAAATCTTTCTTTGGCGGAAATTCAGCTTTGCTGCGGCTTGGTCTGCAATGCTTTTCCCCAAAAAGTATTACGTGATCTGGAAAGTTTAGGGGACATACAAAATGAGGAGATTTTGCAGCAGGAAGAAATGATTGATTATTTTTTAAATCAAGGGATAAGAACAAAAAAAATAAATCTACTTGCTTTCCGGGATGCCGGAAAAGTTTTTGTCTATAATAAGTAGTGTCTGAAAAATCCTTAAGATTGGCAATTATTTAGACAAGCTATTTTTATCATAGCTACGTGCTGCTTAGCACGCTTTTCTTATGCATAATCTGATTAAACTGTGGTAAAATTTTGGGTATGAAACTTCTGAGGTGAAATAGATGCGCATTTTAATTATTGGCGATGTGGTAGGCAGACCGGGAAGAAAATGTTTACGTGATTTGCTGCCCCAAATTAGAAAAAATTATGAGGTTGACTTTACCATTGCCAATGGGGAAAACTTGGCTTCAGGCAACGGGTTGACACAAAAAACGGCTACGGAAGTTTTTAGTTATGGTGTAGATGTCCTCACCATGGGCAATCATGTTTGGGACAGAAAAGAGGCTTTACCTTATATAGATCAGGACACCCGTATTATCCGGCCGGTAAATTATCCGCCGCAAGTACCGGGCCGTGGCTGGTATATTTTTACCTGTAAGGGACAAAAAATCGGCGTGATTAATGCCAGTGGGCGTGTGTTTATGGATGCCCTTGATTGTCCTTTTCGCACCGTGGAAACAGCCGTAGAGGAAATTCGCAAGGAAACAAATATTATTGTAGTTGATTTTCATGCAGAAGCTACCTCGGAAAAAATAGCATTAGGTCGCTATTTGGACGGGCGTGTTTCCGCTGTGGTGGGGACCCACACTCACGTGCAGACGGCTGATGAACAAATCTTACCTGCCGGAACGGCTTATATTACCGATATTGGCATGACGGGCCCCAGGGATGCCATTATTGGCGTGAAAGCAGAGGCTGTGCTGTACAAATTTCTCACGCAGATGCCGGCGCGTTTTGAGGTGCCTAAAAAAGGCCCCATTCAGTTTAATGCTGTTTTGGTAGACATTGACGTCAGCAGCGGCTTGGCTCTGGACATAAAAAGATTAATAGATTTTCATGAAATCTAACATATTTTCTAAAAAGTTAGCAGGAATTTTCAGACTTATGATGAATTTAAATATTTGAAGTTATCTGAAAAGTAAAAAAACTAGGGGGTACAGCGATGGAAGTATTAAAAGTTTCAGCAAAATCCAATCCTAATTCTGTAGCAGGAGCATTGGCGGGCGTTTTACGCGAAAGAGGCGGAGCCGAAATACAAGCAATTGGAGCCGGAGCCTTGAATCAGGCAATTAAAGCTGTGGCAATTGCTCGTGGTTTTGTGGCACCAAGTGGTATGGACTTAATTTGTATACCTGCTTTTACAGATATTATTATTGACGGAGAAGAAAGAACAGCCATAAAACTTTTAGTTCAGCCGCGATAGGCGCATGAGGAAAACACCCATTTTAAAATGGGTGTTTTTTTTGTGTTAAAACAAATAATGGAAGCTAAAAAGCATAATTTAAAGAAGTTTCTCAGAGTTTTACAGCCACTTTAAGCATGATAAGATAAAAATAAAAAGGAGTTTGCCCATGAAATTTTATACAGTGGACGCCCATTGTGACACGGTGCATCTTTTTGCCCAGGAGCACTATAATTTCTGGCAAGAAAACACTTGTGGGCAGATTGACTATCCCCGCTTAAAACAAGGGGGAGTCAATTTGCAGTTTTTTGCCCTTTTTGTTGAACCGGAATATAAACCTTTTTTGGCTTTATCGCGGGCGCTGCAGCTCATGGAACATTTTTTCTGCACACTGGAAAAAAATAAGGCAAATACTATCTTTATCAAAACAAAGAAAGAACTGCAGGAAGCAGTACAGAATCCACATAAACTAGCTGTGATAATGGCACTGGAGGGGGGAGAACCTTTAGAAAGCAGCAAGGAAATTTTACATATATTTTATCGTCTGGGATTGCGCAGTGTAGGGCTGACCTGGAACCAGCGCAATCAACTTGCAGATGGAGTAGGCGTGGGCAAAGGGGCAAGCGGCCTCACCAAAATGGGTAAAGAAATAGTCAAGCATTTAAACCGTTTAGGCATAGTTGTGGACGGAGCCCACCTGGCAAAACGCGGTTTTTATGATCTGCTGGAAACAGCAACCAAACCGGTGCTGGTTTCCCATGCTAATGCAGCTGCCCTCTGCCCTCACCCGCGCAACCTGGATAAAGAGCAATTGCTGGCATTAAAAGCACACAAAGGAGTGGTGGGACTAACTTTTTATCCTGATTTTATCGCAGAAAAAGAAGCGACCCTGGAAAAATTGCTGGATCATTTTTGCTATATAGCTGATTTGGCCGGGGTTGAAATTTTAGGTTTAGGCAGTGATTTTGACGGCATCGAAAAAGTCCTGCCGGAGCTTTCAAACGTTTCCCATTTACCCGCTTTAACAGCAGGACTGCGGCGGCGAGGCTTTTCGGAAAAGGAGATTGCTGCCATCATGGGAGAAAATATGCTCAAACTTTTATCCAGTAATCTACTTGAGGAGGAAGAAAATGATAGTTGCAGATTTACATCTTCATACACAAGCAAGTGATGGCCTCTATGCACCTGAAGAAATTGTTAGATTGGCCGTGGCGAAAAAGCTTATCGCCATTGCCATTACTGATCATGACACTGTGGATGGCATTGATGGAGCACTAGAAGCCGCACAAAACACTGGACTTTTAGTTATTCCGGGCATTGAATTTAGCACAACCTTTCAGGACAAAGAAATACATATTTTAGGTTATTGTCTTGACTATAAAGGCGACGCACTACAAAGCCTGCTTAAAGAACTTCATGAAAGCCGCTATCACCGCATGGAAGCCATGGTGCAAAAACTAAAGGAGTTGGACTATCAAATCACCATGGACGAAGTGCTACGGCAAGCCGGCGCTGCCGCCCCGGGCAGACCGCATGCTGCCAGGGTTTTAGTGGAGAAAGGTTATTTTCCCTCTGTGGCGGCAGTTTTTGAAAATTTATTAGAAAAGGGAAGGCCTGCTTATGTCAAACGTTTTAAACTAACACCCCAAGCAGCCATGGCCGCCATAGAAACTGCCGGCGGTTTTAGTGTTTGGGCTCACCCCGGCCAAGTGGGCGATGACAGTTTTCTGGAGCAATTTATTGCTTACGGGTTAAGGGGCATTGAGGTCTACCATCCTGAACATGATGCAGGACAAACTGAACATTATGAACGTTTGGCAAAAAAACATGGTTTGCTGATGACCGGTGGGTCTGATTTTCACGGCGAAGATTTAGGACTAAGGAGTAATTTCGCAAATTTTGGCCTGACATCTAGAAAATTTGACTTATTCAAATATTATTGCATGCAAATACGCCATACGGTCTAAATCTGCGATTTTAGCTTTTCTTTACGGTTTTGCTATGGTAAAATATAAAAAAGTAAAGTGAGGTGGTGGCTGCTAAAAAATAATTAAATCAGATGTAGGGAGGTTTATATGGAAAAAATTTTCTTAGGTCTCGAAGTAATGATCATTGGTTTTTGCATTACCATGCTTTTTTTATCTTTTCTCTACTTAATTCTGGTGGGGTTTAGCCATCTCAACCGGATATTGCCGGCTACAGTACGCACGAAGACAACAAAACAGTTAAATGCATGCCCAACACAGGCGGCGGCGGAAAAAACAAGTCCTACTGAACTAATTGCCGTCATTTCAGCTTCCATTTCCTCCTATTTACACAAATCACCGCAAGAAATTGCCGTCATCTCAGTTCTGCCACAAAGGACAACGCTTCGTTCAGAATGGGTAGCTGCCGGCAGAAACAACCTGCTTGCTAAAGGGCACTACCATTTTCTGCGGCGAAAGGAGAGAAAGTCATGAAAGAATTTCGTGTTACTGTCAACGGGCAAACTTACAATGTTCTTGTTGAGGAATTATCTGACGGCAATACTGCCTTCAAAACAGAAAATTCAGTGCTGCCCTCACCGGCAACACCCCCTGCACTTGCTCACATTGTGGCACAAGAGCAATTAAATCCGAGAACGCAGCAAGGTGAAAATACTGTAACTGCCCCTATGCCGGGTGTTGTGCAAAAAATTTTTGTTGCCGGCGGGCAATCTGTGCATAAAGGGGAGGTATTGCTCATTCTGGAAGCCATGAAAATGGAGAACGAAATTTTGGCACCACAAGCAGGTACGGTAAAAACAGTCCAAGTCACTGAAGGGGCAACAGTCAACACCGGCGACATCCTGGTTATTTTTGCATAGGAGGCAGTTATGCTGGAAAAAGTTATTTTCTTTATCCAGGAGACTGGGTTTTATGCCTTGACCTGGCAACAGGCGGTTATGCTGATCATCGCACTAATCTTACTTTATCTGGGGATCGTAAAAAAATATGAGCCGCTTTTATTAATACCCATCAGTTTTGGGATGCTTTTGGCAAACCTACCTCTCGGTGATGTGATGACGGCGCCCGTTTATAATCAAAAAGGGGAACTAATTTCCCCGGGAGGCCTTATCTATTATTTTTACCAAGGAGTTAAATTGGGCGTTTTTCCGCCACTGATTTTTTTAGGTATTGGCGCCATGACTGACTTTGGCCCCCTTATTGCCAATCCGTCGACACTTTTACTGGGAGCAGCGGCACAACTTGGTATATTTACCACCTTAATCGGTGCCCTGCTGCTTGGTTTTACCCCGGCAGAAGCAAGCAGTATCGGGATCATCGGCGGCGCCGACGGCCCTACTGCCATCTATGTCACCTCTATTTTGGCACCGGAACTTTTACCCTCCATTGCCATTTCCGCCTATTCATATATGGCGCTGGTACCAATGATTCAACCGCCTATCATGCGTGCTTTAACCACAAAAAAAGAACGCCAGGTGGTCATGGAGCAGTTAAGGCCGGTTTCCAAACGGGAAAAAATTCTTTTTCCCATTATCGTCACCATTCTCACCGGACTGCTTTTGCCTCCTGCAATTCCTCTGATAGGAATGCTCATGTTTGGTAACTTGCTGCGAGAATGTGGCTTGACCGAACGTTTAAGTAAAACCGCCCAAAATGAGTTGACAAATATAATTGTAATTTTGCTGGGCACAGCTGTGGGTGCTTCCGCCGGTGCTGAAAATTTTCTCACACCGCAAACTTTATTTATCCTGGTTCTAGGTTTGGCCGCCTTTGCCGTTGGTACAGCCGGCGGCGTCATTATGGGTAAAATCATGTATAAATTAACCGGCGGGAAAATCAATCCTTTAATCGGTTCTGCCGGCATCTCCGCAGTCCCCATGGCAGCACGCGTTTCCCAAATTGAAGGACAAAAGGCTAACCCCAATAATTTCCTACTTATGCACGCCATGGGACCAAATGTGGCAGGAGTCATCGGCTCCGCCGTTGTAGCCGGATTATTGCTGTCTTTTTTTGGTAAGTAGCAAGCTAAAAAAGAACCTCACAGATTGCTTTTGTTTGGTCTGCAATGTAAATCGGCAATTTACATCAGACTTTCGGCATCTGTGAGGTTCATTTGTATTATTGCCGGTGAAATTTTTTTTATACAACAAAATTAATTTTTTTTTAGCGGAAAAAAAATCATTTCAAGTCAATGCCGCGTAAGGGTTTTGCAACATAAAATTGATCATTGAAAAATAGAATAGATAAATAGAACACAAAAATGCTGCAAGGTAGGGAGAGGAAGTGCACTATCTTGGGAACAAAAAAAGAAAATTTTGGACTGTTGTTTTCCTTTTTGGCGCTATCCTTGTGGCAGCCATCATTGCCGACTATCTATTCTACTATCATCGCATTTATCCCGGTATTGTTTTTGCGGAGTTGCCATTAGGCAAGCAAAGCAAAACAGAAGCTGCCTGGCAATTGAAAAGATATCTGCAAAACCTTAATTTTAAGGAAAAAGCAGTAGAGTTTACCGCCGGTGAAGAGGTAATCTGGAAAACATTTGGCGAACTGGGCATTGAACCTGATATTGAAACAATGGTGAACAATGCTTATAACACAGCCAGAAAAGGTTTATTTTTTCTCAATTATTGGCAAAGGTTTTCCCTGGTGCGGGAAAAATATAATCTGCCTTTGCAAATTAAAGTTGATTATCAGAAATTTCGTCATACTTTGCAAAAAGCTGCCGCTCATCTTCAGCAGGAACCGGTCAATGCCAAATTTGTTTTGGTAGAGGACAAAAAAACTGTTGCCATCGAACCTGACATACCCGGACGGCGCTTGGATTTGGCCGCAACCTACCAGAAATTACAGGAAATTAGCGTCTCTTTATCCACACCGCTTGCTTGCCCTATAATTTTTCGCCCACAAGCAGCGGAAATTACGGCGGCAAAACTGGAAACATTGCAGGTTAAAGAAGAGATCTCATCCTATACTACACATATTTTAAACGACAATCCTCAACGCATGCAGAATATCCGCCTGGCTGCGGAAGCCATTGATGAAATGGTGCTATTACCCGGGGAAGAGTTTTCCTTTAACGGAACGGTAGGAGACACCACGGCAGAAAAGGGTTATCAACCGGCTCCTGTTATTGTCAGCGGTAAAATTACCGAGGGGCTAGGGGGTGGTGTTTGTCAAGTTTCCACAACTTTGTACAATGCGGCGTTACTGGCCAATTTGGAAATTTTGGAACGTCGCAATCACGGTTTGTATGTGGATTATGTCCCGCCCGGATTAGACGCCACCATTGCTTACGGCTCAATTGACTTGCGCTTTAAAAACAGCCTTCCTTATGCTATTTGGATCAAAACATTCATGGAAGCAGATAAACTGACCGTCAGTTTTTACAGTACAAAAATTCCCGGCCAGGAAGTGGAAATATATACCACCAACGTAAAAAAAATTCCCCCGCCGGAAGAATTCATTGCCACTGACAGTCTGCCCCGGGGAGAACGTAAATTACTTTCAAGCGGAAAAGCCGGGTATGTGACAACAGTCTGGCGGGTCATTTCTCTTCATGGCCGGGAAGTAAAAAAAGAACGCCTCTCGCAAGATTTTTATAAACCTCTACCCGCACAGTATCTGCTTGGCACAGGTGGCGCTGCTTTAAAGAAAGAAACTTAAAATCAGTATGTACTTGGCTATAGCCAAGTTTTTTGTTATACTAATTAAGGACGAACATATATTCGGGGTGGGTGGGATGCGCTCGATTATTCATATTGATATGAATGCTTTTTTTGCCTCCTGTCACCAGGCGGAGAATCCCAACTGGCGCGGTAAGCCGCTCCTGGTTGCCGGTGATCCCCAAAAAAGACGCGGTATTGTCTTAACGGCATCCTATGAAGCAAGAAAATACGGAATCAAAACAGGTATACCCGTTTGGCAGGCAAAAAAGCTATGTCCCGAAGCAATCTTTGTTCCCCCGGATCACAGCCTTTATCTTTCCTATTCGCAAAAAATACTTGAAATTATGCGCAGCTATACACCGCTGGTGGAGCCCTTTTCCATCGATGAAGCCTGGCTTGACGTCACAGGCTCAAAACGCCTTTTTGGCACGGCTGAAGAAATAGGCCGTGCCCTGCAGCAGCGCATCAAAACAGAGCTGGGAATTCCCAGCTCTGTCGGCATTGCGCCTAATAAATTTTTGGCCAAAATGGCCTCGGAACAAAAAAAACCAAACGGTTTTACCATCATCAACGCTGATAATATGCAAGAAATTTTATGGCCGTTGCCTGTGGAGAAAATGGTTGGGGTCGGGCATAAATCGGCGGCTGCCCTTAAAGAAATGGGTATTAATACCATTGGCGAGCTGGCCAGGATGCCCCTGCATCTATTGACAAGCCGCTTCGGTGTCATGGGGGAAATCTTTTTCCATCTGGCCAACGGCAGGGATGACTCACCGGTTGACCCGCATGCTTTAGAAACAGCCAAATCCATCGGCCATTCCGTGACGTTGCCGCGGGATATTAACGATCCTGAAGAGGTATCAGGCGTACTTTTAGATTTAAGTGAGCGAGTAGGCAGGCGCCTCCGCCGTGCAGGCTACAGTGCCCGTACAGTCACCTTAACGATAAAAGACCAAAATTTTGTCAGCCTTACACGTGCACAGACGTTAAACAAACCCACTTTTTTAACGGAAACAATTCACCAAACGGCCCTGTCTATTTACCGCAGGCAATTTGAGCCCTGGCGCAAGATACGTTTATTGGGAGTTTCCGTTTCCAACTTGCAGGACCGGCAAACCGGTTTCCAGCTGACACTTTGGGGACAAAACGAGGAAAAATTAAGCCGCCTGACAGAAGCTGCAGATGCCATTAAGGACCGTTTTGGCGAACAAGCCCTACGTCGTGCCACTCTTTTCCTGCACACCACCAAAAAATAGTTTATGCTTAAATTGCCCGGTGCCCTAAACCAATGGCCACTTCATTAAGGTGCAAAAGCCCAATGGCAAAAAAGATGGCCACCGCCACATGTTCACCTTTACGGGCAATGCCTACTTTGCCGCCCACATTCAGGCCTAAAGCTTTTGGCATAATTTGCGACAAAGCTTCCCTGGCGGCGCCTGCCACACCGCCCTCTTCCTGATGGCTGCCGGCAATAACACCTTCTCGTTTTGCCGCCACAACGGCGCGTTCAACAACTTTTTGTACGGAGGTAATAAACTCGCCGCCATAGTCAACGGCGGAAGCTTTAATGCCCTGGGCAGCAAACTGTTTTTTTAATGCGTATTCAGTTTCACGGTCGGAGGAAAGCGCCAATTGAATGGCGGCACTGGCGATAAGTTTGCTTTCATTTTGTCCCATATGTACACCTCTATCCATTTTTATCCTACGCTTATTATAGCAGAAGTCTGCTTGCAGGCAAACTTTCGGCACCATGACAACGCTTTCTATTGCAATCACCAAAATAACAAGCGGAAAAAAACCTTCCGTGCACATGTATGACACGGAAGGCAAAGCAAAACTCAAGTTAATCTTGGGCTTTCCAAACACGTTGTGCCTGAGCTTTTTTATTTTTATGCGTAAAAAGGTAAAGCTCTTGCGCTTCACAAACACCTGTTTCCAGTAGGGATAACACTTGGGAAAAATCTTCCAGGGCAAAGCGGGCGGCAATCCCGCAGGAAGAAGAAATAATACGGGGAACAGGTATCATCTTGACGTCAATTTTGTTTGTTTGTAATTGTTTTTCAAACTGAAGCGCTTGCGAGACATTGTGAAAAGAAGCCACATAATATTCCGTCAACTTTACACCTCTTTTGTAATGGTTAGTACAAATTCATCGTCTGCATTAGTGTCTGTTTTACATTGATAACCCAGTGTGCCCACTAAACGGCGTATATTTTCGGCGGCGACAAAACTGTCGGCTAAAACCGTCAAGCCACCTTTATTTGTTTCCAGTGCTTTTTTGACTCTAATGACAGGCTCAGGGCAAGATAAGCCGCGCACATCTAGTTTATACGCTTTGCTCATGGGTAATTCCTCCCTTCCGCTTGACGTTAAAATCGCTGCGGGAAAAGGCAAAACCTACTACCAGGAGAAAGGCAGCAGCAATGAGTACGCCAATTTTCCCGGCGGAACTTACGCCTGCAGGGCTGGCGGCAAGTCCGAAATTATGGGCAAAGGCCGCACCGGCCAACAGTCCTAAAACACTCATGGCCGCATCGGTGTCACCTTCGCCGGAAAGAACCAGTTGACGCAACGGACATCCACCTAGTAAAGTGGCGCCCAAGCCCACAACAGCCAAGCCGATAAAATTCCACAAGCCATCAGTATGGGCCACCGGCTGCTCGGCAAATCCTAATTTAAAATAACCAAAGACCAGATTCATCACTAAAGCCGCCACAAAAATACCGATTGTCCCATAGAGAAGGTGTGGATCTTTAATTAAAATTAAATCGCGAAAACAGCCAACTTGACATAAACGGGTACGCTGTACGGCAATCCCTACAATTAAACCGGCAGCGAGGGAAATGAGCAGGGGTGCCCTGGCAGCAGCCGGACCGCTTTCGCTAAAGAAAATAAAGACAGGGGCTGCCACTACCAAAATTAATACCACCAGAGCCAGCAGCGGCATGGCAAACCCATTGGCAGTATGTAAGCGCTGACTGCGGCCCAGGGAAAAACCTTTTTTCAAAAACTGTACACCAATAAAAATGCCAAAAACAAAACCCACAAGGCCTACTAAAGCATTTAAATCACCGGCCGCTAAACGCAGCACCATCCGGAGTGGACAGCCTAAAAAAGTTAAAGCACCTATCATCACTGCCATGGCGATTAAAAAGCGCAAAAGGGGAGAAGAGCCGCCGCGGGCACGAAATTCACCGCTAAAGAGGGCAATGAGAAATGCGCCAAGAATAAACCCGCTAATTTCCGGCCGTAAATACTGTACCGTTTCCACCCTGTGCAGCCCCAAGCCACCGGCGATATCACGAATAAAACAGGCTACACAGATGCCCATATTGGCCGGATTACCAAAACGAACTAAAATAACACCTAAAAATCCTAAAAGAAGACCGCTGAGAAGAATTTTTTTCCGCTCCAAAAAAGCCGACCTCCCTTGTTAAACAATGTACAATATTAACCTCATTATATCCGGACAAGATTTTCACTAACAAATAGATATTATCTATACCACAAGCAACACCAATAGATAAAACTAATTTATCCTCACCGGCTTTTCTTTGTAAATGGGGAAGCAGGATTTTTTTCTTATTTGTGCGAACACTATAGCAACGGAAAGGGCGTGATTTTTTGGAATTTTATCAATTGGAAGCCTTTGTTGCCGTTGCCAGACACCGCTCATTTTCTCGGGCCGCCGAGGAACTTTTTTTAAGTCAACCTACCGTGAGCGCCCATATTAAAAGTTTGGAAAGAAAACTAGGTACATCCTTATTTGATCGCAGTAAAAGTGAACTCATCCTGACTCAGGCAGGACGCATTTTGTTGCGGTATGCCAAAGATATCCTGGATTTACGCACCCATGCCCTGGCAGAGTTGACAGCCAAAGAGAATATTGCGGATGAAACTATTACCATTGCCGCCAGTTCAGTGCCTTGCCAGTATTTGTTGCCTCAAGTAATAGCTGCATTCCGACAACTATATCCGCAAGTTAAAATCAATTTGCACCAACAAAATTCAACGGCTGTTTGTAAAAGTATCTTTGAATACCAGTACCCCTTAGGCATTGTGGGCGAAAAAATACCTTTACCAAAGCTTGATTTTGCGCCGCTACTGGCAGACGATTTAGTGGTGGCCTTTCCCTGCCAGCGGCAATATGAAGCTTTACTCAAGAAAAAAGCTCTTACAATACAAGATTTAAAAGCTTATCTCTTGCTGTTGCGTGAAGAAGGCTCCGCCACCAGGTCGCTCTTTGAACAAGCATTGCAGAAAGTGGAAGTCTCCATTGAAGAGTTTACATATTTAATTATCGACAGTCAGGAAACAATAAAACAAGCACTGCGGCAGGGAATGGGCCTTTCCGTTATTTCCCGCTACGTCATTGATGATTACCTTCAATTTGGCTGGCTGGCCGCACGCCCGCTGTCGGACATCAGCCTTGCGCGTCACTTTTATTTAGTTACATATGAAACACGCATACAAACACCGGGCACACGCGCTTTCATAGATTTTCTGCTGACATATTTCCATAAGGAGGATTAATGATGAAAGTAATATACGCTGACCATGCGGCCACAACTTTTCCCCGGCCACCGCAAGTAATTGAAGCCATGGTAAACTATTTGCGCCATATTGGTTGCAATCCCGGCCGTGGCGGCTATCGCCATGCCCTTGACGCGGCCCGTCTTGTTTATGAAGCGCGCACACTTTTAGCCACATTTTTTCATGTCCCCAAACCGGAACAAATTATTTTCACACCCAATGTTACTTCTTCACTCAATCTTGTCATTAAAGGTTTACTAAAACCGGGCGACCATGTCTTGCTTTCCTCCATGGAACATAATGCTGTAGTCAGGCCGCTTATGCGGGTGGCGGCGGAACGCAAGCTGCAGGTGGAAAAATTACCCTGCAAGCCGGACGGCACCCTTGACCCGAAACTTGTGCAAAACGCACTCCGGCCCAATACGCGCCTGGTAGTTTTAACCCATGCGTCAAATGTTACCGGAACGCTGCTACCGGTTTACGAAATCGGAGAAATTCTGGCCGGAAAAGATATTTTTTATTGCTTGGATGTGGCGCAAACAGCCGGTTCCGAAGAAATAAATTTTCAGGATCTGCACTGTGATTACCTGGCTTTTACCGGCCATAAGGGTCTTTTAGGACCTCCCGGCATCGGCGGTCTTTGCCTGAGTGAACGCGCTGCAGCATGTACTCTGCCTTTAGTGGAGGGAGGAACAGGAAGCCGTTCTGATGAAGAAAGGCAGCCGGAATTATTACCGGATAAATTCGAAAGCGGTACACAAAACGTACCCGGCATTGCCGGTTTAGCCGCCGGGATCAAGCTGGTACAGGAAACAGGCCTGGAAAAAATCAAAAAGCATAAAGAAATGCTGATAGCCGCTTTTCTTGAAGGGCTTGGCTCCATTCCGGGCATTAAAGTTTATGGCACAAAAATTCCTAGCAAAACTACAGCCACAGTTTCTCTCAACCTGGATGGTATCGATAACGGTGATTTAAGTTTTATGCTGGAGCAGGGTTTTGGCATCATGACACGATCCGGATTGCACTGCGCACCTTGGGCTCACCAAACAATCGGCAGTTTTCCGCAAGGAACGCTGCGTTTTTCCTTTGGCCTTGCAAACACCCTGCAGGAGATTGAAGAAATTATCTCTGCGCTGCGTACAATCGCCGCTGAAGTTGCCTAAAAGGAGGCTGTGCTTTTACTTATACATAATTTTCGTTTTAGATCAGCCATACTATTGACAGAACGTATGCCCAGAATTTTGCTTCGCACCAAGAATGTCTTGGACCTGGGTGGGAGGAAAGGCAATAAGAAAAGCAAAAAAATTTCATACTTTTGCAAGCAAAGCGGGGCCGGCCCCGCTTTGCTTTTGGACAAAATTATATTAAAATGGTAGAGACAAGAGCTTGGAGTGAGTGAAATGGAGAGAAAAACATACAGTTTAACGGTTTTTGGTTGTCAAATGAACGAGCGCGATGCGGAAACTTTGCGCGGCTTTCTGGATGAATTAGGTTATGAGGAAACTGAAGACGCCGCCAACGCCCATTTGGTGATTTTAAATACATGTGCTGTCCGGCAAAAAGCGGAGGAAAAAGTTTTCGGCCGGATCGGCCGCCTAGGACAATTAAAAGAAAAAAATCCGGAGATGATCATTGCTATCTGCGGCTGTATGGTGCAGCAGGAAGCTGTAGCCAGGAGAATAAAGCAAAAATTTCCCTTCGTAGATTTGATTTTTGGCACCCATAATTTAAGTATCTTTCCGGAACTTTTAGTCCGGGCGCAAAAAAGCGAAGAAACAGTCATTGATTTGTGGTCCGATACACCGGAAGTGGTGGAAGGGCTGCCCGTGGCGCGTCAGGATAATTTCAAAGCCTGGGTTAATATAACTTTTGGCTGTAATAATTTTTGCTCATACTGCATTGTACCTTATGTACGGGGAAGAGAGCGCAGCCGCAAACCTGATGATATTCTGAGGGAAATAAAAAATCTGGTCAAAAGAGGGTATAAGGAAGTTACACTCTTGGGGCAAAATGTAAATTCATACGGCAAAGATTTACCGGAAAAAATAGATTTTGCCGAGCTTTTAACACGCGTTAACGACGAAACAGGCATTAAAAGAATTCGCTTTACCACTTCTCACCCGCGTGATTTTAATGAAAAATTGGTTAAAACCATGGCCAGGGGCGAGAACATCTGTGAACATCTGCACCTGCCTGTACAAGCCGGCAGTAACCGGATCCTGGATTTAATGAATCGCGGCTATACACGGGAACAGTATCTGGAGAAAATTGCCTTACTGCGGGAGCATATCCCCCATTGCGCCATCACCACCGATATCATTGTCGGTTTCCCCGGAGAAACGGAAGAAGACTTTGCCGCCACATTGGATTTAGTGGATAAAGTTAGTTTTGATGCAGCCTTTATGTTTATGTATTCACCGCGACCGGGAACGCCGGCAGCAAAAATGCCTGCACAAATCCCCCTGGAAATAAAAAAAGAACGTTTTGCCCGTCTTTTGGAATTACAAAATAAACATAGTCGCCGGCACAATGAAGCTTTGCTAGGAAAAAAAGTAGAAGTTTTAGTGGAAGGTCCCAGTAAAACAGATAAAACCGTTTGGACAGGTAAAACACGCAGCAACAAAACTGTAAACTTTCCTGGTGATGGTATCAGCGCCGGGCAACTAGTAACGGTGGAAATTACCGAAATTAAAACATGGAGTTTAATGGGGAGGATTCATCTTGACTAAAGATACACCGATGATTCGGCAGTATAAGGAAATTAAAGCAAAGAATAAAGACAAGATTCTCTTGTTTCGTGTGGGCGACTTTTATGAGCTGTTTTTTGAAGATGCCGAAATCGGTGCCCGTGAACTGGAGATAGCTTTAACCTCACGTGATAAAAATGTTCCTTTGGCAGGTTTTCCTTACCATGCTCTTAATACTTATCTAGGACGCCTCATTGAAAAAGGCTATAAGGTAGCAATTTGTGAGCAGGTGGAAGACCCTAAAACGGCAAAAGGTATTGTCAAACGCGAAATTGTCCAAGTTATTACCCCCGGTACAGTGACGGAAACTACCCTTTTAGATGAAAAAACTAATAATTACTTGGTATCTGTTTATTTTGGCCGGGGAGGTCTCGGTCTGGCTGCCGTTGACGTTTCTACCGGCGAATTTTCCGTCACGCAAACCAGGGGCAAAGCTTATGGTCGTTTCCTAAGCGATGAACTTTCGCGCCTGCAGCCTGCCGAAATCATTGTCAATGAAAACGCCAAAAACAAGGAAATATTAACAAGTGCTTTGCAGCGTCTTCACAAGCGTGTGGTGGTTAACCCTTATGCGGAGCAGAAATTTTCTTTGCCGCAGGCACAAAATGTCTTGCAAACTCAATTTGAAGTTGCCAACTTACAGGCTTTAGGCTGTGCTGATTTGCCTTTTGCGGTAGCGGCTGCAGGTGCAGCCGTTGCTTATTTACATGAAACACAGCAGAATCGTCTGGAACATTTACATAAACCTGAAATTTATCATCCGGACGGTTATATGGTTTTAGATGCATCTACGCGCCGGAATTTGGAACTGGTGCGTACTATTCGCACTGAAGAAAGATATGGTTCCCTTTTATGGGTGCTGGATAAAACACGCACGGCATTGGGGGGACGTCTTTTAAAACGCTGGCTGGAACAGCCGCTTCTAGACGTGGAAGAGATTAATAAACGCCTGGATGCGGTGGAAGAATTAACAAAAAATTTGCCCCTTTTGACCCAACTGTCAGAATTGCTTCATGGGGTGTATGATTTAGAACGGCTTTTAAGTCGTGTGCACTGTGAAAAAGCCCATGCCAGGGATCTGGTCTCTTTGCGTACAACCTTGGAAATACTGCCCCAAATCAAAGAAACTGCTTTAAAGGGTGGGCCGCGTCTGCAGTCTCTGGCGCAAAGCATCCCGGATTTATCAGATTTAACGTCATATTTGGCAGCAGCCATCGCCGATGACCCACCCCTAACCCTGCGCGAGGGCAATCTTTTACGGGACGGATTTAATGCTGAACTTGATCGCCTGCGTCATATCCGTCGCCACGGTCGTCAAGAAATTCTGCAAATTCAGGAAAGGGAAAGGGAAAAAACCGGCATTAAATCGCTCAAAGTCGGTTATAACAAGGTTTTTGGCTACTATATTGAGGTGTCCCGCGTAAACCTGCCTTTGGTGCCCGAGCATTATATTCGCAAACAAACTCTGGCCAATGCGGAACGCTTTATTACCCAGGAACTAAAGGATTTTGAAAACACAGTTTTAACGGCAGAAGAAAAAATTTGTGCCCTTGAATATGAGCTGTTTTTAGAAATACGTCAACTGGTGGCTAAACGTACCGGTGAAATTCAAAAAGCCGCCGCCGTCTTGGCCCAGCTAGATGTTTTCCAGTCCCTGGCCCGGGTGGCTTGCGAATACCGCTATGTCAGGCCGGAAGTCAATGACGAAAGTATAATTGAGATTGAAGAGGGACGCCATCCGGTGGTGGAACGGGTGATACGGGACCGCCTCTTTGTACCCAATGATACTTACCTGGATACAGAAGCGCAGCAAATTCTGCTCATCACAGGTCCTAATATGGCCGGTAAATCCACCTATATGCGACAAACCGCCCTCATTGTCCTTATGGCACAAATGGGCAGTTTCGTGCCGGCACGTAAAGCTAAAATAGGCATTGTTGATCGCATTTTCACCCGCATTGGTGCCGCCGATGATTTAGTGGGCGGGCTCAGCACCTTTATGGTGGAAATGAGCGAGGTTGCTCATATCTTGGAGCGGGCCACCAAAAAAAGTTTAGTTATTTTAGACGAAGTAGGGCGGGGAACAAGCACCTTTGACGGTATCAGCATTGCCCAGGCGGTCATTGAATATCTTTACACCAAAATTAAAGCCCGGACCATGTTTGCCACGCATTTTCACGAGCTGGCCGCTTTGGCAGACAAATATAAAGGAATAAAAAATTTGGCTACAGCGGTAAAAGAACAAGGCGATGAAATTATCTTTTTGCATAAAGTGATCCCCGGCAGTGTTGATCATAGCTATGGGCTCCAGGTGGCGCGCTTGGCAGGTTTGCCCCGCAGAGTACTTTCCCGGGCGGAAGAAATTTTGGCCTTGCTTGAAGAAAATAAAATGGCGCAAAAAGAAATTGCTGCCACACAGAAAGAAGCTGTGCAACTGCAACTTTTTACGCCGGGCACGGACTTTATGGAAGCACTGGCGGAACTGGAAAACACCGACATTTTAACCACCACACCGCTGGAGGCCATGCAACTTCTATACAAGCTACAGCAAGCCTGGCAAAAGGAGAATCAGCATGGGGAAAATTAAAATTCTCGATCTGCACACTGCCAATAAAATAGCCGCCGGTGAAGTAGTGGAACGGCCGGCCGCCGTGGTGAAAGAATTGAGTGAAAATGCCTTGGATGCCGGGGCTACGCACATTGATATTCAGATCAGTGGCGGCGGCTTGGAAATGATCCGGGTGGTAGACAACGGCAGCGGTATGTCTGCGGAAGATGCCCTCTTAGCCTTGGAGCGGCATGCCACCAGTAAAATACGGTCAGCGGAAGATTTAGCCGCTATTTTAACCATGGGTTTTCGGGGAGAAGCTTTACCCAGTATTGCCGCCGTCAGCCGTTTCCGCATGGTTACGCGCCGCCCGGAAGATATATTGGGCACGGAAATAGTTGCCGAGGGCGGACAAGTAGTGAAACAACAGGAAGCAGGCAGCCCGGTAGGAACTGAAGTTAAAGTGGAAGATTTATTTTTCAATACGCCGGCACGCCGCAAATTTTTAAAAAGTACCGGTGCAGAAACTGCCAGGATTACCGATACCGTTCAGCGCTTGGCACTGGCACGACCAGATGTAGCTTTTCATTTGTGCGTGGAGGGAAAAACCAAACTGGTAACAAGCGGTAACGGTGATCTGGAGGAGACGGCCGCCTTGATTTTAGGACGACAGAATCTGCGCCAGCTGCTGCCCCTGAAGTGGGAAGGTTCTTTGGTATCACTGCATGGTTTTGTCTCCAAGCCCTCACTCTGCCGGGCCAATCGCAACTTACAGTTTATCTTTGTCAACAAAAGACCAATCCGCTCACCGCTCATTTCCGATGCGGTACAGACAGCTTACCATACTTTGCTGCCCCGCAACCGTTTTCCCGTAGTCATTATTTTTCTGCAGATTAATCCGGAAGAAGTTGATGTCAACGTTCACCCCACGAAAAGAGAAGTTCGTTTTTCACATGAACGGGATTTATACCGCCAAGTTCTTTCCGGCGTTAAATCGGCATTGACACAAGCTTCCTTAATCGGAGAAATACGTGACGCCGGCAGGCTTATACCCCAAGATAGTACTGTGAATTTATCTTTACATGATTACGGCCTGCCGCCACAGCCCTCACCTCCCACAAGAAAAGCTATACCCGTCATTTTTGACCGTCCTTCCGGGGGTTACCGGCAAGAAACTGTAGTACCATCGGAAGCAGCCACAAAAGAACCGGCCACCATTCCGGTGGTATGGGAGGAAAAGGAGGCAAGCAAGCCTTTTCCGGTTTTGCATGTGCTGGGACAATATTGTCGTACCTATATTTTGGCACAATCGGAAAAGGAGGATTTATACCTCATTGATCAGCATGCTGCCCATGAAAGAATTCTTTATGATTTACTAAAAAAAGATCTTTCTCACGGTGATTTGCCTGTACAGGAAATTATCCCGCAGACCTATGAACTTGATGTCCAAGCGGCTGCCGTGATGGAGGAGTCACTTAAATTATTCGCCAGTTTAGGATTAAATTTTGAAACATTTGGTAATAATACATTTATCCTCCGCTCAGTTCCCATCTTTTACAAAACCTCCCTTAAACAGGAAGAACTGCTGGATTTGCTGGAGCAGGCGAAAACTGAAGAAAAAATTAATCTTTTTGAAAAAACCATGCAAATGATGTCTTGTAAAGCAGCCATCAAAGCCAACCAGACCCTGGAGCTTTCCGAGATGGTTGCCTTGCTCAATAACCTGGCACAAACCTCCCAACCTTTTACCTGCCCCCACGGACGGCCCACAGTAATGGTCTTAACTAAAGATACCATCGCAAAAAATTTCGGGAGGGCTTAAGGGTGCAAAAATTAATCGTTATTGCCGGTCCGACCGCCGTGGGAAAATCAGCAGTTGCTTTACATCTGGCAAAAAAGATTAACGGGGAAATAGTTTCCGCCGATTCAGTTCAAGTATACCGCGGTCTAGATATTGGTTCCGCCAAACCAACAGCGGAAGAGCGGGCGCAGGTGCCCCACCACCTGCTGGATATAGTAGATCCTGAAGAGAATTATACCGTGGCTGATTTTCAACGCGACGCCACACGCGCCATTAATGATATTCATCGACGGGGAAAGCTGCCACTTTTGGTGGGCGGCACCGGTCTTTATATCCGGGCGCTAGTACGCGGCTTTGCCTTTACAGAATACGGCATCAACAAAGAGTTAAGAAAAAAATTACAAAAAATAGCCGCCAGCGAAGGTCCGGAAGTTTTACATGCCAAATTGGCAAAAGTTGACCCGCAAACGGCAAAAAAACTCCACCCCAATGATCTCAGGCGTGTCATCCGCGCCCTTGAAGTATATTTACAGAGCAAAACACCCATTTCCCAACAAGCGGAAAATACTCCCCGCCGGCCGGTTTATGATACAATTTCATTTTGTTTGACACGGCCACGCCCAATATTGTACCGGCGTATAGAAGAACGGGTCGATGCCATGATAGCCGCCGGCTTAGTTGAAGAAGTAAAGCAAATTTTGGCGCAAGGAACATCTCCGCAAGCCAAAGCACTGCAAAGCCTAGGCTACAAGCAAATTGTCGCCTTTTTGCAAAAGCAAATCAGCCTTGAGGAAGCAATCAGGCTGATTAAAAGGGATACAAGACGTTTTGCCAAAAGGCAGCTGACCTGGTTTCGCAAAGAAGAAATGATCTGGCTGGATTTAGAGCAATATCGTAATCTGGATGAGATATCGGAAAAAATTTCTACCTATTTGCAGGATATTTTCCCCAGGTAGAGAATAATATAGCATAACCTAGCACTGGAGGAGTTTGGCGTGAACAAATCTACTGTAAACTTGCAGGATAATTTCCTGAATACGGCACGTAAAGAAGAAATGATGCTAACAGTTTATTTGATTAATGGATACCAGATTAAAGGAACGGTCCGCAGTTTTGACAACTTTACCATCCTGCTGAATGTAGATAACAAACAACAACTGGTTTATAAGCATGCTGTGTCCACCATTGTTCCTTTCCGTAATCTTAATTTAAATCAGCCGGCAGAATAGTGTTTATACATATAGGTAAAAAGAAAACGGGCTGTCTTGCAAAGTCAGCCCGTTTTCTTTTTCAAAAAGCAAGGCAAAGGAAAGTTTAGCGCAAAACAAGTCGTTTCCGGTAACCCAAAACAACCGTATGCATATAATAGATTTATGGGAGGGAGCATATGAAACAGAAAACCCGGTTTAGTTTAACCTTCAGGTTTGAAAACAACCGCCTTAAGCAAAGCCGGGGTTTTTTAACGCCTGAACCAATTAACGACCATAAAGCCACGAAAAAACAATTATCTAAACAAGATTCCGGCTTTAGTCCAGAAACGAAAGATAAAGATAGATTGCAGGAATTGACGGCAGAACTGGACAGCATGATTGGTTTAGCAAAAGTAAAAGAGTTAGTGAAAGAGATTATGGCCTATGTTGAAATCTGCCGCCGCCGTCAGCGTTACCAGCTTAAAAGTGAAAACTTGGTTTTACATATGATTTTTAAGGGCAACCCCGGCACGGGAAAAACAACAGTTGCCAGAATTTTAGGCAAAATGCTGGCTGAATTAAAAGTTCTGCCTAAAGGGCATTTATTGGAAGTGGAACGGGCCGATTTAGTAGGCGAATTTATTGGTCATACGGCACAAAAATGTAGAGAACAAATTAAAAAGGCCATGGGCGGCATTCTTTTTATTGACGAAGCTTATTCTTTAGCCCGCGGCGGGGAAAAAGATTTCGGCAAAGAGGCCATTGATACCCTTGTGAAAGCCATGGAAGATCATAAAAATGAAATTATTATTATTTTAGCCGGTTATGAGCAAGAAATGGAAAAATTTCTACGCACTAATCCCGGTTTACGTTCACGTTTTCCGATTCATCTACACTTTCCCGATTATACAAAGGAAGAACTTTTAGAAATAGCGGCTCTGATGGTGCGGGAACGGCAATATAAATTATCCCTGGGCGCCAAGGAATACCTGCGCACATATCTGCAAGCACAGTTGGAAACCAACAGAACCAATTTCAGCAATGCCCGCCTGGTCCGCAACTTAATTGAAAGAGCCATCCGCCGGCAAGCGCTGCGCCTGGTACAGCAACAAATTTATAGCCGCAATGATTTAATGCTACTTTTGCGGGAAGACTTTGAAGAAAAAGAAATAGAAGAAACCGGTTTGACTGATAATGTCTTGCCGCTTTCCCTCAGACAATAAATTAGTGATGACGAGCAAGACTTGGGATAGAGTTAATTTTTCAGAGTTTGCCGAGAACCTTCCTTTCTGTTACAATGTTGCAGAAAGGAAGGTTTTATTTATGGAAAAAGCAGTCTTAGTGGGCATAGATACACCGAACTCACCATGGGATATTGACGAAACCATGCAGGAATTGGCACAACTGACTGAAACGGCAGGAGCTGAAGCCGTGGCAGAAGTTGTGCAAAAAAGGGAGCGCCCGGATACTGCCTATTATGTCGGCAAAGGCAAACTTGAAGAAATTAAAATTATCGTGGAGGAAACATCTGCAGATCTGGTCATTTTTAATGATGAACTATCGCCGTCACAAATTAGAAATTTGGAAGCCGCTTTAGAGGTGCGGGTTGTGGACAGGACGGCTTTAATTTTAGACATCTTTGCTCAGCGCGCCCGTACGCGGGAAGGAAAACTGCAAGTGGAGTTGGCGCAATTAAATTATTTATTGCCCCGTTTAACGGGAAGGGGAAGTGAACTTTCCCGTTTAGGAGGCGGCATCGGTACCAGGGGACCGGGTGAAACTAAGTTGGAAGTTGACCGCCGCCGTTTGCGCAAACGTATTGCTGATTTAAATAAAGAAATTGAACAGGTGAAAAAAACACGCCAACTGCACCGCAAATCAAGACAAAATATCCCCCTGCCCATCGTGACCATGGTGGGCTATACCAATGCCGGCAAATCAACCCTTTTAAATGCTTTAACGGATGCCGGTGTTTTGGCCGAAGACAAGCTTTTTGCCACTTTAGACCCGACAACGCGCCAGGTACAACTGCCCCATGGCGGCATGTTTTTATTAACTGATACGGTGGGCTTTATTCAGAAACTACCACATCATCTGGTTGCCGCTTTTCGCGCTACTTTGGAGGAAGTGCTGGAGGCCGATTTACTTTTGCATGTGGTGGATACAGCTCATCCCCAGGCACAACGACAAATGTCTGCTGTACAGGCCATTCTCAACCAGTTGGAAGCACAGCATTTACCGCAGCTAGTTGTTTTTAATAAGATGGACCTGCCTCAAGCCCATGAAAATTTTCAACTTACCCAGCAAGCACCTGACTATGTTGCCATTTCAGCACTAAAGGGAAAAGGTCTGGACACATTGCTGGCGAAAATTGAAACTATGTTACATCAAGAGCATGAACGACAAGAATTTTTTATCCCTTTTGCCCAAGCCCAGCTTTTACATGTAATAAGACAGTTTGGCAAACTAGAAAAAGAAGAATACTTGCCCCAAGGCATTCGGGCTGAAGCCGTACTTCCACGGGTATGGGCAAAAAAAATTCAGCATCAACTTAAACAAGGGAGAACATAAAATGTTTAAGCAAATAAAATCACAATTGGCACTTATTGAACAAGTAGAAACTGAATTACAACCGCTTTTCAAACAAATTGAGCAAACTGCCCTTTATAACCAGGGTCGCGTACTTAATGCTTTCCGTAAATTACATATTGATGAAACTTGCTTTACTGAATCTACCGGTTATGGTTATAACGATCTGGGACGCGAAAAATTAGACAGCCTCTATGCGGAAGTTTTCGGGGGAGAAGCAGGTTTGGTGCGGCCCCAATTTGTTTCGGGAACGCATGCCATTGCCTGTGCGTTATATGGCATTTTAAAACCTGGTGATCGTTTGGTGAGTTTAACCGGGAGACCGTATGATACACTGCAAAAAGTTTTGGGCATAGCAGAAATAAAGCCCTTTGGCAGTTTACCCGATTTAAATATTGAGTACGCTGAAGCCGATTTTACTGAAGGAATTGAGGAAAAGCTCTTAGATAAACTGCTGGCGGAAAAAACAACGGTAGCACTGATACAGCGTTCACGCGGTTACGCCCACAGGCGTGCTTTACTTTGTGAGGATATTGAAAAACTGGTGGCAGCCGTCAAAAAGAGGCAGCCGGAAACTATCATTTTTGTTGACAATTGTTATGGTGAGTTTGTGCAGGAGCAGGAACCCTGCCACGTTGGTGCCGATTTAATTGCCGGCTCTTTAACTAAAAACCCCGGGGCGGGAATTGCGCCCGGTGGCGGCTATGTGGTGGGCCGTGCCGATTTGGTGGAAAAAGCAGCCTGGCGCTTAACGGCTCCCGGTCTTGGCGCAGACATTGGTGCCATGGGTATTTATAAACGCCAGTATTATCAAGGCCTGTTTTTGGCTCCGCACCAAGTTGGGCAAGCTTTAAAAGGTATGGTTTTGGCAGCTGCTCTCTTTGCTCGGACAGGTTTTTATGTGGATCCTAAACCGCATGAAAAACGGGGTGACATTGTCCAAGCCATTCGTTTAGGGGATGCTAAACTTCTGCAAAGTTTTTGCGAAGCGGTGCAGGCCGCCTCACCCATAGACAGTTATGTTACCCCCCAGGCAGCGCCCATGGTTGGCTATAAAGATGAGGTGATCATGGCGGCAGGCACTTTTATTCAAGGTGCCAGCTCCGAATTTACCGCTGATGCTCCCATCCGCCCGCCTTATGAGGTCTATATGCAGGGAGGTTTAACTTACGAGCATCAAAAACTGGCGCTGGCGGAAATTTTAGCGCGTCTGGAAAGAGAAGGTGCCATAAAAAGTCAAGCTTGACACCTTTCTACAGATATCTTTATAATCATGTAAGATTTGTGCGTGAAAAAAGATGAATTCAAAGGGAGAAAAGAGAGGAAGATTATGACTTATACCAGGGAAGATATTCTACATTTTGTGAAAGAATTAAAAATTAAATTTATCCGCCTGCAATTTGTGGATATTTTTGGCATTCCCAAAAACGTGGCTATCCCGGTAGAACAATTGAATAAAGCCCTTGACGGGGAATTAATGTTTGACGGTTCCTCCATTGAAGGTTTTGTTCGCATTGAGGAATCGGATATGTACCTGCGTCCGGACATTAATACCTTTACAGTATTTCCCTGGAATTCTCACGGCGGGGTAGCTGAAGCCCGCCTTATTTGTGATATTTATAATCCTGACGGATCGCCCTTTGCCGGCTGCCCCCGTAACATTTTAAAACGGGTGTTAGCCCAGGCGGCAGAAATGGGCTATACAATGAATGCAGGTCCCGAAGCGGAGTTTTTCTTGTTTTTAAAGGATGAGCAGGGCAAAGCAACAACTAAGACACATGATCGTGCCAGCTATTTTGATTTAATG
>ERZ773359.2026-NODE-2026-length-26444-cov-13.580318_pt1 | contig 26444 bp, 25 predicted proteins | sample MGYA00374955_ERZ773359 | MGnify/ENA primary metagenome ERZ773359 (study PRJEB29098, sample SAMN04486028) | biogas fermenter metagenome | study: EMG produced TPA metagenomics assembly of the Biogas fermentation microbial communities from Germany - Plant 4 DNA1...
CAGTGAAATAAATGGTTTAGGTCAAAATTCATTCAGAATTTTTGACACTACGATCATGGTATGAGGAGGGAGAATATGAAAAAAAGATTAGTAGCAATTGTTCTGGTAGCCTTCCTGTCTGTAACCGTGTTTGGCCTCTTAAGTCCGGATATGACCCGGACCTATGCGGAGCAAACCTGGCAGAGGGTGGATTTTATCAGCGGCATTGTTACTGCGTATGAATTAAACGTCCGGAAAGGACCGTCCACAAAATATTCCATTGTGGGAACATTAAAACAAAACCAATGGGTCAATGTATTGGCAAAAATCGGCGACTGGTACGTAATATTTGATCCGAATTCAGGTCTGGTCGGATGCTGCAGCGGAAAATACTTGCAGCCTCCAAATAAAGTTGAGCAGCCGCCCGGTTCGAATCCGAAAACTCCAACACCGACTCCCCAGCCGACAAAAGCCCCGCAGCCGGATATATCAAAAGATGAGCAGTTGCTTCTCGATTTGATAAATGCCGAACGGGCAAAAGCAGGGCTCAACGCTTTGGTTCCGGATGCTAAATTGATGGAAATCGCGCGTTTGAAGGCGAAAGACATGGTAGAAAACAATTATTTCTCCCACCAGTCTCCAACTTATGGCTCTCCTTTCGATATGATGAGGCAATTTGGTATAACTTTTAGGTCGGCAGGAGAGAATATAGCAGGGAATAGTACTGAGGAAGCGGCTGTGAAAGCCTGGATGAATTCCGAGGGGCATAGAAAGAATATCCTTAATGGAAATTTCAATTATACCGGGATCGGAATTTATAAAAGTCCGAAGTACGGAAAAATATTCGTCCAAATGTTTATTGGGCGGTAAAACAAAGTTATTACTATGGAGGTGTAAATTAGCATGAGCAAAAATAGGAATCAGGAGCAAAATCGAAGCAGTAACCAGGAGAATCAACAAAGGAGAAAACCAAATTTCAGCAACGATCAGTTGGGTGAAAACATGACTGAGTTTTCAGAAGACATTAATGCCAATAATGCACAAAAGAAAAAGCAGAATAACAGGTAAGTTTGGACCGTCATCTTCAGCATGTCTTATCCGTGTCCGAATATCCGGCAAAAAAGAGCCTTTGGCTCTTTTTTTGTTGTATATCAGACTTTTCAGCAATTCGATACGTTGATATAATATACATACTATGGTTGTATTGACCGTAAAATGGATGTACGTTCTCTCCCGTTGATTAAGCGATATGGAATATATTCAGGCCGCGGCACAAGGAGGATTCAAAGTGAGAAAAAAGATTTTCACGCTTATTTTAATAAATGCAATATTGTTTACATTAGCAGGACAATCGTTTTCAGCTTCCGAAAACACGATATTGAACAGACGAAAAGCTGTTGAAATGGTTGTTCAAAACTCCGCTGCGGTATGGAATGTAAAAGAAAATGTAAAATTCGGGGAACGTGATTATAATAAGCAGGTTCTTAGATCGCAGGGAATTGACACCAGGAAAATATTTTTGTTCAAACATCCTTTTACCGGTGAAGATATTTATTACTACTATGATCCGTTCGAGCAAATGCAAATGCGGCTGTTGAAGGAGTTTGTGCCGGAACAGTTAAAGTATGTTTGGGAAATGAAAAAACTTATCAGTACCGTTACCGAAAAGGCAATGGAAAATGCTGCCGATGAGCTTTATCTCGGGCTTTATTCCGCATATTACGGTAAACTTCTCGCTGAAAAGGCGCTTGATATATCACGAAAGTCGTTTGAAAGGGAAAAGGTGCGTTTTGAAAAAGGACTTACAACACAAACGGATCTGGATGAAGCGAAACTGGCACTCCTGTCGGCGGAGAACTCGGTTATAAAGGCGGAAAGAGATTTTGAAAACATGCATCGGCAATTTAACGCGATGGCAGGGCTTAATCCTGGATACCGTTATGACATAATAGGGATGCCGTATGTTACATATGATGGAATTAACATAACGGAAGAAGATGCGGTAAACAAGGCGCTTGTCAACCGTGCCGAAATCCGTGATCTGGAAAACAGAATAAGCCTTATTGAATTTCAAATGGATATATATACGCATAAGAATGTACATATTAACTGTCCCGATGCGAGGGAAGATTACAAAGAACTACAGGATGATCTTGACCAGCTTGATATAAAACTTTCGGAGTATCAATATAATATCGAAAAGGAAATAAGATTTATGTATCAGGAACTGAATAAATGCTATCTGGATCTTGAAATAGTAGAATTGAACCTGTCGAGACAGAAGAAAAAGCTCGAAACGGTTACCGCTCAATACCAGGCGGGTCTTGTTCCCGAATCGGTAGTGGAACAATTAGAACTTGCGCTATATCAATTGGAATATATGGTTAATATCAATAAGCTCATTGTTATGAACACGCAGGACAAATTTAACCGCAGCCTTACGGAAGGTTTTAACACCGGTTATTTCACGGGAGGAGAATAGAATGAAAAGAGTTTTGTTTCTGGTTATTGTATTGATTTTAATAACTACGATAATGGCATACGCTGAAAACGAAATAATTAAATACGATTATGAAACGGTGATAGAGACAGCGTTAAGCAACTCGGTCCAACCAGAATTGGACGACTATCATATATCTGCGTTGGAGAGCGCGTTGGAAGACGCGCGCTTGGAGGCCAAGAAAGGCTTTATAGGCGGTACTCCGCAGGAAGTTGTGGAAAGAACCATTATAAAGCAGGTTGTCCCGATTGAGGCGGAAGTGAACCTTGAAATCGCAAAAAGAAAAAAGCTTGATAATGAAAAAAAACTGAAACACGATGTTTTTAATAGATTAATGCAGGTTGTGCTAAGTGAAGAAAAAATAGCTTTGAAAAAGAAAAGAATAGAATTGCTTGAAGAAAAATATGATATCGATATGGCTCAGTTCCGGGAGGGGATGATTTCCGAAGCAGATATTGCGGATGAGGAACTCGCGCTTTCGGTCGAGAAACTTGAGCTGGCTAAAATGGAAACCGCATTGAAAGAAGATATTCTTGAAATTAAACAAAAAATGCACATAGATCTGAGCGATCAAAACAAAGTCGGTTTTGAATATCAACTGGGGGAAATAGGCTCACCTTATCTTGTTCATACATTTGATATTGACAACGCGGTAGAAAAGGCTCTTGAACAGGATACGGAAGTTTATCGCGCGGAAAAGGCGCTGGAAGCCGCGGAAATGAAATTTGAGATTACTAAGGAGCGCCTGAAACCGGGAAACGATTATTATGACTATAAGGAATATGAAATGGAACTGGCAAGAAAGAATCTGTACGACACAAAGACAAACCTTGAGGTTTCAATCAGGAATGCCTATAATAATTTATTGACCGCATCGGATGCGCTTGAACTGGAAAAAAAGAAACTGGAACTCGAAGAAAGCAGGCTGTCGACATTATTGACCAAATATAACGCAGGAATGATAAGCCGGAGGGAAATAATCGAAAGCGAAGTAAAAGTACTTGCCCAGAGACAAGCGTTTCTTGACGCGATATTGGATTTTAACCTGAAAAATGAGGCTCTAAGATATTTAATTGAAAGATGATTCGAATAAATTAATTATGTTAAAGGCATACTATATGTGTTGGATAAAGATTCAACACATATAGTTTTTTTTACCGTTTTTCCGATATTGCAAGGATAACGGCAAAGAAAGGAGAATGTTATGTCAGTAACCGTAGTAGGTGTTTTCGACAGAGTGGATTATGCTGAAAAAGCAGCAAGAGAGATTAAGGAACAGGGCCTTAGAACAGACGATATCTCCATATTGGTAAAGAATGATGATCAGACCGGCGGCGATAGAAAAGGCATGGTAAACGATAATATTTCGAACGGGGCAGTTACCGGAGGCATTATAGGAGGGCTTGCGGGCCTTCTTATCGGTGCAGGACTGGTTGCCATACCCGGACTTGGTATAATAGCCGCGGCGGGACCTATAGCCGGCTTAATCGGAGGAGCAGCGACCGGAGGTATTGTCGGAGGTTTGGTTGATCTTGGGATTCCGGAAGAAGAAAGTAAAAAATACGAGTCGGATGTACGTGAAGGCAAAGTTGTTTTCAGCATGAAGACCGATGAGGACAAGGTTGAGAGTGTACGGAGCATTTTACAGGCAAATGGGGCCGAGAGGGTTAATACCCATTGATTCATTTTCGTAAATGGATAGCGCCGATACCTGAAAACTGTTTGTGAAGGTTTTCAGGTATTTTTCTATAATGCCGGAGGGAAATATTTACCATAAGGACTATTGAAAAAATGAATATTGAAACCGAAAAGTTGTTAAATTTACAATATGTTTAAAAAGATTGTGAATAAGTTATCCACAACCAGAAAAACTGTATAATTCAAGTTATACACAAATTTATCCACACAATCCACATAAAAAAGAAGGTTTAAATTTTCATATCTTTGTGATTTGTGTGGATATCTGATGTGGATAAAATGCCGGTAATTGATTAAAAAATAAGGTATTATTGTTACCGTTTAGCAATACCCTTTCTGGGTAAGAATATGATAAAATATACACACAAATAGCTTTTGGTTTTACGAAGGGAGTTGTTGTAATGAAATACATATTCAGCGGGAAAAATATTGACCTGTCTCAATCATTAAAGAATCAAGCCACTAAAAAACTGAATAAAATCGAGAAGTTTTTTAAACCTGAAACCGAATGCCATCTTACTTTTACCGTCGAAAAAAATCGTCATATTTTTGAAGCAACAATTGTATCAAAAGGTTTATTCATCAGAGCCGAAGAAACCACAGGTGATATGTATGCTTCTATTGATGCCGTAATTGACAAGCTTGAAAGGCAAATCAGGAAAAATAAAACCAAATTAGGAAGAAGAATCCGTCAGGAAGCATTTGTTCCCGATAATTTTCAGATAGATGAAAAAATAGAGGAAGAGAATAATTTTAAAATTATGAAGAGCAAAAGATTCGCGATTAAGCCGATGAATATCGAAGAAGCGATCCTTCAAATGAATCTTTTAGGGCATAATTTCTTTGTATTTTCAAATTCGGAAACCGATGAAGTTAATGTTGTATATAAACGCAAGGATGGGAATTATGGTTTAATTGAACCGGAATTTTGAACAAAAATTCACGGCGGATATTTTAATCAAATATGAAAATTTTTTTAAAACCTTTAGTAAAAAAAAAATAATGTGATAGAATATATATAACAGATTAAAATATTCCGCCGTTATTTAAAACATCCTTGCGAAAAGGAGTTGAACTTATGAAAAGTAAAAAAATCAAACTGACGGAAAAAGATTTGCATATTATAGACGTATATTCCAAAAAGAATTTATCGGATACGATACCTCAGTTTAACGATTCTTCCGAAAAAATAACCAGGCAGGCAAGGGATATGACATTTACCAGGGATGACAGATAATATAAGTTTTTTGATTAAAAAGCCGGAAAGAGGGTATGAATACATTATGAAATATTTTCATTTTTGTTCCTCCTTTTTATATATGTTACAGGTAATTTTATATAAGTTTATTTTTAAGAAGGCACATTGCTGGAATCATTATTAGTTTCATAACGGTGCCTTTTTTGTTACCCTTTTTCCGGTAAATTCCGCTGTTGATCGAGGGCGGGCGTATTTATCAATATGGACCGGTAATTATTAAAATATAAATAAATTGAAAGGGGTAATCGTTATATGCTTATTCGAAATTGCGCCGGCGGAGTCGTATTTTCCGGCGACAAAGTATTTCTTCTTCAGAATGAGAAAGGCGAGTGGGTTTTTCCGAAAGGAGTAATAAGAAACGGAGAACTCCAGAGTGAAGTGGCCCTTAGGAGGGTTAAGCAAGAAGGAGGAATCAACGCCACAATAATCTCATCCGCCGGCAGGACAAATTATGAATTTTTTTCAGTGACCAGACAGAAACCGGTTTGCAACAGAATTACATGGTTTATCATGATGACACCGAGCGAAGGGTTTACCATAGGTGAACCGGAGAAGCACAAAGACGCCGGATTTTTTCCAATAGATGAGGCTATGGAGAAAATAACATATAGCCAGGATCGTTCACTGCTTCATATATCTTATCTGAAATACAAAGAATTGGTTTCAATGGCCAGTTAATTATCGTGCATTAAAGGAATCTGCACTCAAGGCAAAAGGTATCCGGCTTTGTAAAAACCATGGTATTATCAGTTTATCCGGGCCGTCAGGGGTACCTTTGCTTTGCTGATAATATTTATGCAACTCCAGCCTGGATAAGCATTTTAAAGCTTGTATAATGCTTTGCTGCCATCCAAAATTAAATTTCCAAACAGTATATCCGCGAATCCTGCTGAACCGCTTGCTGTGTTCAGCATATATTTTCTAGGAACCATTGTACAACAATTAAAGTAAATAAACATAATGCATGTTTTTTTACCAGAAATCTGGTATTATATATTAAAGCAAAATAGATGTATTAATCTGTTTCAACGTGTTCCGGTTTACAGTCTGGAGTGAATATAATGCAGAATTGTATGCGCACTGTCCCAAAGGCGGGATATGGCGAATATGAAGAAAAACGTTCCAGGTTTTTGTCCTTCGTTTTCCCTGTTTCCTCAGAAGAGGACGCTGTCGGGATTCTTAATGATTTAAGCAAAAAATATTGGGATGCGAGACATCATTGTTATGCATACAGAATAAATTCAGAAACCGTAGTACAGCGTTTCAGTGACGACGGAGAGCCTTCCGGGACCGCCGGCCTTCCTATTCTTGAAGCTATCCGTAAAAAAGAGTTAAATAATGTGTTAGTGGTAGTTGTAAGATATTTTGGCGGCATTTTGCTTGGCGCCTCCGGTCTTGTTCGCGCTTACGGAAAAGCCGCATCAATAGGACTCGAAGATGCCGGGGTTATTACCAGAAAGATGTGTTATCAGGCACTTTTACGCATAGGATATCACCTTCACGGAAAAATACAAAATATTGCCGCATTGAATAATTTCGCAATAACGAACACGGAGTATACCGATGTTGTGGAAATAGAAATATTAGTAGAACCGGAAAAAAAGGATTTTTTTATAAACACCATAACGGAAGCCAGTGGCGGCCAGGCGGAAATATGTTTTCTGGGAGAAACTTATGCAGATTTTGACGATAACGGCTCTTGCATATTATAATTATGGTATTACGTTTGGACAAATAATATTTGTCCCGCCCCCTTTATCCTGGAAACAAACCAGAACATTGTAACTTTGATGGTAAAGAGGTGATGAATATATGGCAGGCCATTCCAAATGGGCGAATATCAAACATAAAAAAGAAAAAGCCGATGCTCAAAGAGGGAAGATCTTCACGAAACTGGGAAGAGAAATCGCGGTTGCTGTCCGTATGGGCGGGCCCGATCCGAATTCCAATTCAAGGCTGAAGGATATAATCGCGAAAGCTAAAGCGAATAATGTTCCGAATGAAAATATAATGAGAAGCATTAACAGGGCATCGGGAAATATTGATAACGACAACTACGAAGAAATTGTATATGAAGGATATGGTCCGGGCGGTGTTGCTGTTATAGTGGAAACCCTCACTGATAACAGAAATCGTACTGCAGGAGATATTCGCCATATTTTCGATAAATACGGCGGCAATCTCGGCACCAGCGGGTGTGTTTCTTTTATGTTTGACAAAAAAGGTCAGATTATAATTGAAAAAAAACAGGAAATAAATGAAGACGATTTGATAATGGCTGCTTTGGAAGCAGGTGCTCTTGATGTCGTTACGGAAGATGAGTACTATGAAATAATTACCGATCCGGGTGATTTTTCGAAAGTTGCCGACAGCCTTGAAAAAGAGGGATACACGTTTGAATCGGCGGAAATTGCAATGATTCCTCAAACCACAACGGTTATCGATGATGAGCAGAAAGCTGCCGATATGGAAAAGCTGATTGATAAGCTTGAAGAACACGATGATGTTCAGAACACATATCACAACTGGGAGCAAGGATAACAGTCTAAACGGGTAATTTTATGAATAGCGGCGGGTGATTTTGATTATGCAGGACGAAAAAAAGGAAATAGGTATTTCCGAAATAAAAAAGTTAATACCCCACAGATACCCTTTTCTGCTCGTTGATAAAATTCTTGAAGTTAAGCACGAACCGGCAATCAGGGCTGTTGGGATAAAAAACGTTACTTATAACGAGCCGTTTTTTCAGGGGCATTTTCCTGATTATCCGATAATGCCCGGGGTTCTGGTAATTGAAGCGCTTGCACAAACAGCCTGTATAGCGGGGATGATGATTGACGAAAACAGGGACAAAATTCCCCTTTTTACAGGCATAGAAGATATGAAATTCAGAAGACAGGTGATTCCGGGCGATACCCTGATGCTTGAGACAGAATTTATTGTTTTCCGCCGGGGAATGGGAAAAGCGAAAGTTCGAGCTTCGGTTCAGGGACAAACTGCTGCGGAGGGTGTTATAAAGTTTGCGATGATGGACTCAAACGGGAAAGAAAAGCCATGAAAGTATTTGCGATATCCGATTTACACCTGTCTGCCGCTGCGGAAGACAAGTCGATGGATGTTTTCGGACCCGATTGGGAAGGCTATATGCAGCGAATTAGTCAAAACTGGACCCGGACAGTTGATGATAAAGATCTTGTCCTGATACCCGGTGATATATCATGGGCTACCTATTTGAATGAGGCAGGCCCGGATTTCAGATATATAGAAGAGCTTCCCGGCAGGAAGCTGCTTGTAAAGGGTAACCATGACTATTGGTGGTCAACTAAGCGCAAGCTTGATCAGTTTACTGAAAAAGAAGGCCTGAAAAGCATATCATTCGTTCAAAACAATGCGTTTTTTTATCGGGATATAGCCGTTGTCGGAAGCAGGGCTTGGAAAATCCCCGAAGAAAACGGTTTTACTGTTGAAGATGAAAAAATATACAATCGTGAATTGATAAGACTGGAGCTTTCTCTTAAACATACCAAAGGATTCGGTGGTACAATAATTGCAATGCTCCATTATCCGCCTTTTGGCGCGAATGGAAAACCGAGTGCATTTGTTGATTTGTTATTGGACTATCGTGTTTCGATATGCGTTTATGGACATCTTCATGGAAAGAGCTGTGAAAATTCCGTTACCGGAGATTATAACGGCATAAGGTACTACTTGGTTTCAGCGGATTATCTAAATTTTACGCCCATTTGCATAGGGGAATGGTAAGGAGTAACCAGGGAGGTCATATGAATCATCAGGCATTATATCGAAGATACAGACCAAAAACATTCGATGATGTGGTAGAACAGCAGCATGTTGTAACCACTTTAAAAAACACCGTTATATCGGGGAAACCTGCCCATGCTTATCTTTTTTGCGGAACGAGGGGTACAGGAAAAACAACAATGGCCAAAATACTGGCACGTGCGGTTAACTGTCTTAACCCGAAGGACGGAAACCCATGCAACGTATGTGAGGTATGCACCGGTATTCTAAACGGAACAATACTTGACGTCATTGAAATGGACGCCGCGTCAAACAACAGCGTCGACAATGTGCGCGATATTATTGATGAAATGGTTTATGCCCCATCACAGGCGGCTTATAAGGTATATATAATTGATGAGGTTCACATGCTGTCTTCAGGCGCGTTTAACGCACTGCTGAAAACCCTTGAAGAGCCTCCGGGACATGTGTTGTTTATCCTGGCAACAACGGAACCGCATAAACTTCCCGCAACGGTATTGTCACGATGCCAGCGTTTTGACTTTCACCGGATTTCAACAGACGGGATTATGGAAAGACTTTTATTGATTTCAAAGGAAGCGGGCGTAACCCTTACCGACAATGCAGCCCGTTTTCTGGCTTCTCTTGCCGAAGGTGCCCTAAGGGACGGAATAAGTCTTCTGGATCAATGTATATCAACGGGAAAAAATCCGCTGGATCTGAAGAGTATATACGATGTTTTGGGAATAGCCCGGAGCGAGCTTGTCCTCGCCGCGGCGGACTGCTTAATCGGACGGGATGAAAAGAAAGCGGTAAAGACAATTGAACGGCTTTATTCGGAGGGAAAGGACCTCGCCCAGTTTCTTCAAAGCATCATCAGGTTGTTCCGTGATATTCTCGTATATAAAACATCAGGCAGCCTTGATAATGTTTTATCCGCCGGTGAAAAGGAGAGAGAGCGGATACCGCGCTTAACAAAAGAATTATCTATGACCGAGGCTTTAACAATAATTAAAGAACTGTCGGAGCTTGAAGCGGGTTTAAAATGGAGTTCAAGTCCGAGGATATTAACAGAGATGACATTTTTGCGCATTTGCACACGGGAACTTGTCGGTGAAGATGATAGTATTTCGGACAGAATACGTCTTCTTGAGGATAGAATACGCCATCTTGAGGATAATATAAAAATAAAAGTTGAAAATTACAGACATGAAACCCATGAACAGGAAGAAGATAAAACGGTTGCGGTTGATGCGCATGATGCGGAATCGTTTAACGAAGAATCTTTTTCCGAATGGGATCGAGTGATCGATGAATTGAAAAGAGCCGGTAAAATGAAGGTTTATTCCAACCTTACCGGAACAAGCGCGGTTTGGATAGACAAAGATACCATTGGTATTGTTATTCCTGAGGGCGAAGAATTCAGAAAGAAAGCGGTTGAAAAAACGGAAGACATGGAGGCTGTTGAAAACGCGGTAGAATCAAGCATAGGCCGAAGGCTTAACGTAAGAATAATTACAGCAAAGAAAAATGAAAAAAACGAAAATAATACGGATATACCTGATACCATACTTAATTTTGTTAAAAAGAACGGAATAAAACTTGACATCGTTGATTAATGAAAACCTGTTTCTTTTCGTTATTTTAATTAAAAGTATTGACACCGGTATCGCTTAACTGTTATAGTAAAAATACCAAAGGCGTGGTTGTTACTATTTCCTGAGGATGTATCTTTCCTGGTTTTTCGGTCAAGAATAATAAATGTGTTCCGTAGTATGGAGTGTTTGTTATAAATTGTATTCCTGAATTCCCTGAATTATAGATACTGCCCGGTGTACCGAATTATTAAGCGTGTTTTGCTTGTTTTGTTTTTGCTTGTTAACTTGGAGGTTGCCATGCTATCGGATAAAAAACAGCAAGCTTTAAATATCAGGAAATATTTTCGTGGTATTCACAAAAACAAATTATTCGTAATATAATCTATTATTAAGTTATTTATGGATGGGTTTTGGTTTCAACCGCAAGTTTTCATTCCTGATGATATTTAAATTTGAAATGTTTTTTGTGTGTTCTGCTTATGGTTGGTAATTAACCTTACACACAAGTTTTATAATAAAAATAGACAATTTCTTTTGTTCAAATATTAACAAAACGATAATTAACCAAAAAATGTAATAAGGCGGTGTATCATGGAAGACAGAGATAAACTGCTGGGCAAGAGCCTGGAGGATTTAAGGTATATTGCCAAAGTAATGGGAATAAAAAGCATTACCCGTTACAGAAAGCAGGAGCTTATTGAAAAGATTTTATCTGTCGGTGCAGAGGGAGAAACGTCCCAGCCGGACCAAAAACCGGCTCCGAGAAGGCCTGGACGGCCAAAGAAACGTATAGAAGCCGAAAGCAAAGAAACGGCGGATAATACGGTCAAACAGGACGAGTACGACAAAGAAGATGTTTCTGAAAGTCCCCCCTCCGCAGAAAAAGAAGAAGATAAAAAAACAGACGACCAAAGCACGGCCGGCACGGCCGATATGCGAGACTCAGCCCAAAATGAAGAAAAACCTGCCAGCGAGGAAAACGGAGCAAAATCTCAGGAAGACGCCGATTCGCAAACAGGTGCTGAAGGGCAGGAGCAGCAGATTGATAAGAATGATGGTGCGAAAGAACAGCAATATACAAATAACAGGTTTTATGGTAAAGATTTTTCAAAGCTTGAAAGTGACGAACCTGTCAGCGGAATACTTGAAGTTTTACCTGACGGGTATGGTTTTTTAAGAGGACAGAACTATTTATCAGGGCCTAAGGATATTTATGTTTCTCCATCACAAATACGTCGGCTGAATTTAAAAACGGGGGATAAAATTGTTGGCAAAGGAAGGATTCAGAAGGAAGGCGAAAAATTCCAGGCGCTTCTATATGTTTTGTCCGTAAATAACGAACCTCCGGAAGCTGCTCAGCGCAGAAAGCCTTTTGATCAGTTGACGCCGATTTATCCTGATCAGAGGATTACTCTTGAAACCGAAACAAAGGAATTATCAACCCGTTTGATTGATTTAATTGCTCCCATAGGGAAAGGCCAAAGAGGTTTGATTGTTTCGCCGCCGAAGGCGGGTAAAACCATACTCCTTAAGAAGATTGCAAATGCGATAACACAGAGGTATCCCGATATTGAATTAATTGTGCTTCTAATAGACGAAAGACCTGAAGAGGTTACCGACATGCAGCGTTCTATTAAAGGAGACGTTATATACAGTACTTTTGACGAGCTTCCGGAGCATCATATAAAAGTAGCCGAAATGGTATTGGAAAGAGCTCAGAGGCTTGTTGAACATAAAAAGGATGTCGTAATTCTCCTTGACAGCATTACGCGCCTGGCCAGAGCATACAATCTTACAATTCCCCCAACGGGAAGAACGTTGTCCGGAGGTCTTGACCCCGGAGCACTGCATAAACCAAAACGGTTTTTCGGATCTGCAAGAAATATTGAATTCGGAGGCAGCCTGACAATAATTGCGACTGCGCTGATTGATACGGGAAGCCGCATGGATGACGTAATATACGAGGAATTCAAGGGAACCGGCAATATGGAGCTTCATCTAGACAGGAAGCTTTCTGAAAAACGCATTTTCCCGGCCATTGATATAAACAGATCAGGTACGAGACGCGAAGAATTACTGTTGACCCAGCGCGAGTTGGAGGCCATCTGGGCGATCCGCAAGGCAATGAGCAACATGGGAACCGCTGAAGTTACAGAAATGATAATTAACAGGCTGGTGCAGACAAAAACAAACGAAGAGTTTATAAACGGCATAAATGTTGCGTTTATTCAAAAAGAGAAAAACAGTTATGATCTGATATACAAATAATTTAAACAATGCACGAAATTACGTGGGTAGTTTCCAATACCTCCAAACTGCATGGGCTTTTTTATAATGTGAGGTCAACATGTTGGATAGTGCCTGGTGAACCATTTTCAAACAGAAAGATTCCGGTTTGCCGTATTATTCCTTCGGTATTGTTATTATTATCCGTCAATGAGAAAGGGCTGGCGACGTGTCCGAGATAAATAGCCCCAACGCCTGCTTGTCCCAGAGCAAGAAGTGTCGGTTCACCGTCGTTCTCTCTTATCCAGATGGATAGATTATTGTATATTTCATCATTTTCGTCAATCCATCCATTACCGTCGTCATCATATTGCACCAATTCAAGGAACCCGTTTCCGGAGGAAGGGCCAAAAAGTTCCGAACCGTCATCTACTATACCGTTTTTGTTCTTGTCATATGCGAGGAAACCGCTGCCCTTATTTACAAAAGAAATACTGTCCTTGATTCCGTCGGCATTGAGATCAAATTCATATTTTTCAGCGCTAAGTGAAGCATACGGACGATCAAGGTTTATAACGAGAGGATCAACCAGAGCATCACCCACCGCAAACGAAATATCTATGTGAGAAGTGAAGGAACGGCTCATATTCAGGTTCAAACCAATATTGATCTCCCTGCCGTCTGCGGTTTTTACCACACCGTTTGCCTGAAATGCCACATGCTCTTCCTCATGGGTGGTTTGTGTATAACGATATGATATCCCCCACCCGTTACGGATGTTTTCCGGCGAAGAGTTATTTTCCCCGGAAGCTTCTGCGGTAATGTTTTTCCTTATTCTTGGGATATAGAATTTTAACCTTTTTCCTGTTAATATGTAAATAAAATCAGACAACAGCTGAATCTTTCCCTTGTCCTCTTCGGTTAATTCAATAAATGATTCATCCTGGGTTTCAATATCCTGAGTGGTTTGTGCAAGCTTCTTTCCCTGATCGGAAAGTTCAATCAGGACTCCTTCGAAAGGGTTGTTGCCGGATGTCAATGCAGCATCCGACCACATTCTCATGGACTCAACCGTAGATTGTGTCTTTGAATAAGTCGAAACAGAGCTCATCTGAATAGAAGAACCAATAATTTTCATAGTTTTTGCCTCCCTGCAAAAAATATCGTCCATGAATTATTTCAAATAGTGTTTGGGTTTTATCTTTTCCCTTATTTTATTTATCGGCATAATAAAAACATCAGACAACCAAAAAAAAGAAAAACCATTAAATAACTATTACAGCATGACAATACATTGGGTGTATTTTAATCAACCTGATTTTGTGATACGATAAAATAAGACAAAAAATATTTCCCGCTTCCATAGACAGGTACCTAATACCAAAACCAGGGGAATATTAGTATATCTTTTTTTATTACCGAAGGTGTTGAAATGAAAGATAAAGCCGTTTGGGATGAGTTTGTGCGAGCCTGTAAAAACTGTACGGGATGCGGGCTGGCTAAAAACCGTAATAATGTTGTAATTGGGCGGGGAACAAATCTTAATGCTAAAATCATGCTTATCGGAGAAGGCCCGGGTGAACAGGAGGACCTTACCGGACAGGCTTTTGTCGGAAGAGCCGGAAAGCTTCTTGATTTGCTAATGGACGCTTTGATGTTTGATCCCGATGATTATTATATATGCAATATTGTAAAATGCCGTCCGCCCGGCAACAGGGAACCTTTAAAAGAAGAAGCGACGGCTTGTCTTCCGTGGCTAAGATATCAGGTTAAGTACATAAAGCCTGAAATTATTGTATGTTTGGGCTCAACCGCATTAAAATATATAGTCGATGAGAATGTGAGGATTACAAAAGTCAGGGGAAACTGGATAGAAAGGCCCGGATTTTTCAGGATTATGCCCACATATCATCCTTCGGCGGCGTTAAGGGATCCGAGTAAAAAAGAAGAAATGTACCATGATATGAAAAAAGTAAGGGAGTACCTGAAAGAACTGAAAAAGGATATAAAAACAGGTTCATAATAAGCCTGCTCGTTCATAAAATAAAGTATCCTGGATAAATGGGGTACTTTAATGATTTATTTGGACAATGCTGCAACTTCATGGCCGAAACCACCGGCGGTGATACAGGCTGTTGCTGATTTCATAAAACGCGGCTGTGCCAATCCGGGAAGATCTGCGCATGCGATGGCCCGAATGGCAGATGATGCGGTTATGCATACCCGTGAAATTCTGGCCGGCTTTTTTAACATTTCCAATCCGTTAAGGATTGTGTTCATGCCGAACACAACATATGCCCTTAATGCCGCGATTCATGGAATAATAAACCCCGGGGACCATGTCGTTACAACAATGATGGAACATAACTCGGTTCTTCGCCCGTTATCAACTCTTGAAAAGGCCGGAACGATCAGGCTTGATTTCATTGAACCCGACAGGTTTGGACGGATCACAATTCAGAGTATAAAAAAAGCGGTAACAAAGTCGACGTCGGTTTTTTGCATGACTCTTTCATCCAATGTGACAGGGGCAGTAATGCCGGTAGCTGAAGCGGGAAGACACTGCAGGGCAAACGGAGTGCTGTTTCTTGTTGACTCGGCGCAAGGTGCCGGAGCGATACCCGTAGATGTCGAAAACATGTGTATTGATATACTGGCGTTTTCCGGACATAAAGGCCTTTTGGGCCTGCAGGGAGCGGGAGGACTGTATGTAAGGGATAACGTGGCCGTAAGGCCTATTGTCCAGGGAGGGACCGGAAGCTTTTCCGACAGCCTTGAGCAGCCCGATATGTTACCCGACGCGCTGGAAAGCGGAACCCTGAATGTACCGGGTATTGTTGGTTTGGGCAAAGGAGTGCAATACATAATTGATACCGGTATTTCAGCTATTTTTTTAAAGAAACAGCGGCTGTTAAGAATGCTTATGGAGGGTATTGATAAAGAAAGCAATATTACCGTTTATTCTCCTCCCCCCGAGTCGAATTCCGGAATCCTTGCCTTTAATATTGCCGATATGGATTCGTCGGAAGTAGCGTACATTCTTGATAAAAAATTTGGGATTTGCGTTAGGAGCGGGCTGCACTGTGCTCCACTCGCACACCGCAGTCTCGGTACGCGCGACAGTGGTATCGTACGAATCAGCCCGGGCTTTTTTAACGATGAGAATGAAATAGATTTGACGGTTAAAGCAATACAGGGAATTGCACGGGGCACTTACAGGTAAAAATCAAACACGTAAATATCTATGGTTTGATATTGAAAACCGTTACTTCGGGTACGGAAAAAAAACGGAAAGGAACCAGAACGGTACCAAGTCCACGGCTGATATATACCCTGTTGTTTCTTATATAGGTTAAACCTTTTATATGTCCCATTCTGCTCACCTTGTCTTTTCTAAGAAGCATGTACTCAAGTTTAAATGGCAGCCATATCTGACCGCCGTGAAAATGCCCTGCGATAAAAAGACTGACGCTGCCTTCGGGAACGTGAAGCACGGCATCGGGGTTATGGGAAAAAGCCAAAACGAATTTATACCTGTTTTTCAACCCTTCAAATATCTGCTTGTCAAACAGGACCCCTGACTTGCAGTCATCAAGGCCGACAAGAGCCAAAGCGGCAGAATTGTTTCTATCATTCAAAACAACGGTTTCGTTGACGAGAATTTGAATATTTAAGCGCTTCATTAATTGCATGAATTCATTCTTAAAATTGGGGTATTTTTTAAAACACTGATGATCGTGATTCCCGAGAACAGCATATGTCGGAATGCCGCATTCAATTCCTTTCAGCCATTTTTCAAGTTTTTTGATATGTTTCGGTCGATCGAGAAAATCGCCGCTTATGAGTATAAAATCAGGCTTTGTTTCTTCAATCGTATTTTTTATCCTTGACGAAGAAATAAACAAAAGGCCGATATGTATGTCGGTAATATGCAAAAAGCGAAATTCTGCTCCGCCAGAAAGTTCATAATGCCTTGTTTTGTATGACATCGCCTGTATGAACATGTATGCAAGAAGCAATATAACCAGTGCAGCAAAAGCTATTAAGTATTTCATCGGCGGTAATTTCCTTTCTATATGCAAACTAGAAATATCAAGGTGGTTTATTCCAGCACCGTTGTTTATTTTACCAGAAAAATGATAATATATGAATAGGCCCGCATCTATACATCCTGGAGCATGGTAACTGTTGGTATGTGCTTTGTCAACCATGGAAACAAACCACCTGAAACAGGACCTGCGGGAATAGTGTTTAAAACTTATGTTGAACAATTGTACAATAACATCAACAAGGAGCTTCATTTGCAGAGCTATACAGTTCAGCTATAGTTCCCGTTATTGTACAATAGTTCTTCAAAACAAGCGGTAACGCAGCGGGTGATTCGGACAAAGAGCTTCATTTGCTGAGCTATACATTATGTTCAGATAAAAACAAAAAAGTGCTTTATGTAATAGAATTTTTAAAAAATCGAGTGCGAACGGTAACAGTGAGAGGGGTATTTTGTGAAAAGAGTAATAGTTATTGTGCTTGACAGCGTCGGTATAGGCGAACTGCCTGACAGCTATAAATACGGTGACGAAGGCAGCAATACGCTGAAGCATATTGCTGAACTTACGGAAGGTTTTTCTCTGCCCAATCTTGAAAGACTTGGTCTTGGATGCATTGACGGCGTTACTTATCTGACCAAAGCGGATAATCCGCAAGGCGCATTCGGCAAAATGGCTGAAAAATCTGTCGGAAAGGATACCACTACGGGGCATTGGGAAATATCCGGGATAATATTGACAAAACCTTTCCCACTGTATCCGAACGGGTTCCCGAAAGAGCTTATTGACGAATTCGAAAAGAGAATCGGAACGAAAACTTTAGGAAACAAACCTGCTTCCGGAACGGTTATTATACATGAATTAGGCGACGAGCATGTAAAAACAGGATTTCCCATTGTTTATACCTCCGCGGACAGCGTTTTCCAGATTGCTGCCCATGAACAGGTAATACCGATTGAAAAGCAATATGAAATATGCCGTATAGCGAGAGAGCTTCTACAGGGTGAACATGGTGTTGCGAGGGTTATTGCAAGGCCGTTTACGGGAGAATCCGGCAATTTTGTTCGTACTAACCGGAGGAAAGACTTCTCGTTGACACCGCCGAGGAAGACAATTCTTAACTACCTGGAAGAAAATGGATTTGAAGTGCGCACGATAGGAAAAATAGAAGATATTTTCAATGGCTCCGGCGTAACAAAGGCTGTGCATACGAAAGGAAACGCCGATGGGATAGACAAAACGATAAATTGGATGAAGGAAGACTTTGAAGGGCTATTATTTGTGAATCTCGTTGATTTTGATATGTTATTCGGTCACCGGAACAATGTTGAGGGATATGCAAAAGCGTTGTCGGAATTTGATGGAAGGCTTCCCGAAATCATTGATTGCCTTAAGCGTGATGATATACTGATTATAACTGCGGATCACGGATGCGACCCTTCTACCGAATCGACCGATCATTCAAGGGAATATGTGCCTGTTCTCGTTACGGGTTCTATTGTTAATAAAGGGAAGAACCTTCATATACGTGACAGTTTTTCCGATATCGCAAAAACAATAGGTGAATATTTCGAAATAGAAAATGATCTGTGCGGTGAAAGCTTTCTGAATGAAATAATGACTAATAAACCGGAGAGATAAAATGTTTGTTCTGGACTTGATTTTAAAAAAGAGAAACGGCATGAAATTGAACCGGGAAGAGGTTGAATACTTTGTCCGGGGCTATACTAACGGCGATATTGAAGATTACCAGGCCGCCGCTTTCTTAATGGCTGTATATTTTCAGGGAATGGACGCTGAAGAAACCCTTTACCTGACAGAAGCCATGCTGAATTCCGGAGATATCGTCGATCTTTCTGAAATCCCGGGTATAAAAACCGATAAACACAGTACCGGGGGAGTCGGTGACAAAACCACTTTGATAGTGGCGCCGGTAGTCGCTTCATGCGGTGTGCCCGTGGCTAAAATGTCCGGCAGAGGGCTTGGCCATACCGGGGGAACGATAGATAAACTGGAATCGATACCCGGTTTTCAAACAAGCCTTACACGTGAACAACTTATAAGAAATGTAAAAGATATAGGTTTGGCGATAGCGGGACAAACCGGGAATCTTGCCCCGGCCGATAAGAAAATATATGCACTCAGGGATGTTACCGGTACGGTTGAAAATATATCTCTTATCGCAGCAAGTATAATGAGCAAAAAGCTTGCTTCCGGTTCCGACGCGATTGTGCTGGATGTAAAGGTTGGCAGCGGCGCTTTTATGAAATCAATGGATGAGGCCGAAAAACTGGCGAAAATGATGGTGGAAATAAGCAGGGGCGCGGGTAAAAAGGCGGTCGCCGTTCTTACAGGAATGGACAGCCCGCTGGGCATGAATATCGGTAATGCGCTTGAAATTGCCGAGGCCGTTGATATATTAAAGGGACAAGGTCCGAAAGATTTAAGAGAGATTAGTATCGAGCTTGCGGCGAATATGCTTATGCTCGGAGGAAAAGGAACGCTTGAAAGCTGCCGTGAGCTTGCGGCTAAGTCAATCGCGGACGGAACGGCATTCAACAAACTTATTGAAATGGTCAAAAGGCAGGGAGGGGACCCTTCCGTATTGGAAGATACGGGCAAGCTTCCTGAAGCACCTGTAAAAGTGGAATATATAGCTGAAAGAACGGGATATATTGTACAAATGAATGCCGAAAAATTCGGAATGGTCTCCGCTACTCTTGGGGCTGGGAGAAAAACCATTGCCGATAAAATTGATCCTTCGGCGGGAATAGTTTTATTAAAGAAATATGGAGATACCGTAGAAAAAGGCGAACCCATAGCCATACTTCATACATCCAGAAAGGAAACAATACCGGATGCTCTTGGAATTCTTAAAGGTTCTGTTTTAATCGGCGAAAAACCGCCGTCCGAAGTTCCAATCATACTGGGAACGATTAAGTGATCACGCTGAAAAAACTCAATAATAAGTTCTTTATTTGTTACGATGAAAAAGCATTTATCGGAATTTAGGATATAGGCCATGCATACATTATTATGGGATTATCTTTTAAGGAGTATCCGATGAAACAAAAAAGGCTTGTATGTTTGTTATTGGCTGCGGCATATATGCTTGTTTTTTGCCAGGCAGCCATTTGTTCCGAAAAAAACAATGTACCCCTTGTCGAAAACATACCGTTTGAAGTAAACGCAAAATCCGCTGTTCTGATGGCTGCAAACACAGGTCAGTATATTTTTGAAAAAAACAGCCATGAGAAACGCCCTATTGCCTCGATAACGAAAATAATGACAATGCTGCTGGTAATGGAGGCGTTGGATCAAAAGAAAATTACGCTGGACGATGTAGTTACTGTTTCCGAATATGCCAGCGGTATGGGCGGTTCCCAGGTTTATCTTGCTGAGGGTGAGGAGTTTACGGTTCACGAACTGTTAAAAGCGGTAGCGATTCACTCCGCTAATGACGCTTCGGTTGCCTTGGCCGAACATATTTCCGGAAGCGAAAGCGTCTTTGTAACGCTGATGAATGAAAAAGCCAGGGAATTAGGAATGAATAACACATATTTCCTTGACTGCTCCGGCCTTACCGACGAAGGGCACTACAGTACCGCCTATGATATTGCGATAATGGCAAGGGAACTTATCACGAAATATCCGCTGATATATGAATATACTACAATAAAACGAGATACTTTCAGAAACGGCACCTTCGGATTGGACAATACAAACCATTTAATAGGGAAATACAGGGGGATGACAGGGCTGAAAACAGGGGTAACTGATGCCGCGGGCTTTTGCCTGGCAGCCACGGCGTCACGCGACGGTTTGGATTTAATATCCGTCGTGCTGGGAGTGGAAAGCAACGATATGCGGTTTTCAGAGACGACAAAGATACTCGATTATGGTTTTTCAAATTATGAAATAGTAAATATTAATAAAAAGGGTGTTTGTGCGGGAAACATAAATGTAAAAAAGGGTCTTAAAGTTTCCGTACCCGTGGCATATGAAGATAATAAGTCGCTCCTTTTGAAAAGAGGTCTTAAAGATAAGGTTAAAGAGGAAATCAGGATGCCCGATTTTATAAAAGCGCCTGTAAATGAGGGAGACAAGGCTGGGGAAGCCGTTGTAGCGCTTGAGAATGATGTGCTTTTAAAAATTCCGCTTGTAACTATGGAAGAAGTTAAAAAGGCAACCTGGTTGAAAATATTCTGGAGGCTTGCAACTCACTGGTTCTGTCTTGCAAGAAATTAAAGACACGCCCCGCATTTGCCTGAATGCAACGGGGCGTTACAGCATGTCGCCCGTCGTCACCGAAATCACCCGAACCAGAGCCGCGTACCAACAGGAACGCGGCAGCAATGCCTCGACCCGTTAACCACCCGCTGGCTTTCGTCATAATTTTTACGGGCTTCGACTTGCCCGAGCTGAACTATACAGCTCTTGCAAATGAAGCTCTTTGTTGACGTTATTGTACAATAGTTCGTAAGGCAATTTCCGAACATTATTCCCGCGGGTCCTGGTTCGGGTGTTTCGTTTCCTTGGGTGACAAAACGTATATAGAATCAATAATATAGAAGATCTGCAGCTATTCTCAATTTTCATCTTCCAAAGCTAACGATAAGCATTTAATAAGTATAGTAGTTGACGTAGGAGGGGATGCAATCTCCTTCTTGCGCTTATTACCAACCACCTTGCGTAGAAATATTGGTACTGTTATGGTATAATTAAAATTGCAAGCAGGCATTTTATGTTAATCTTAATATTATAGTAACAAAAGGAAACGGTTTTACCACAGTGTGTTCTGCGCTTAATGGAGTTGGTGATTTAACATGATAAAGAGGTTTTTTAGTAATTTAAGCATTATGGCAAAAATTACGCTATTATTTGTAATCTTGTCCTGTTGAATAATCATGCCGGAAAGTTCCAGTCCGTCTATAAACGGCATATTGATATCTACAAAGACAATATCCGGAGCTGTTTTATCAGGATTTTGCATATGCGTAAAAAAGTATAAAAATAGGGGTTTCGGATTATATAACAAAACCGATTTCACCAACTGATATAACGCAATCCCTCGTTAAAATAAAGAAAGAAATATTGAACCAGTGCAATTTTAAAGCAGAAATGGATTACTTAAGATCTTCCCTTATGAAGAATAAACAAAGAGAGCAGGACAGAATATTCTGCAGCTTACTGTACGAAAAAACAAATACTGATCAGCTTATTGGAAGGCTGGAGTATTTAGGGGTACAATTCACCTCCAATAAATTTCAGATTGCTTTGATTGAAATAGAAACAGATACTATGGATTCCGAAGAACCAGAGTATAAATATCTACTATTTTTATATTGTCTCGATTCTGTGAGAAACCATTTGGCAAAATACGCAAATTGCTACACTTTCCCTGATATGACAGGGAAAATAGCAAAGTCTTGGCGATGTCAGGCTCTCATACTGCCAGGCCAGTGATTCGTTAAAGTACAAACTGGTATTGGGAAGTAATAATGTAATGTGCTTCAACGAATTTGAATTGCTGAAAAATGATAATATTGAATATGACATTGATGTGGATGATTTTATATTTAAATTAAAAACAGGTATGGAACAACAAGCAGTACAGCATGTGCAAGACATTTTTGCAAAAGTCAGGCAAAGCGGTAATATTGATTTGAATGCAATACATATTATTGCATTGGACTTGGTATTATCTGTTATGAAAGCTTGCGGCGAAGCAGGCATCGATATACAACAGCTTTTCAAAGGTGAAAGACACCCATATGAGCAAGTCTTCAAAATAAGAAATATACCGGATATGCAGGATTATCTGGAGCAATTGATCAAGCAATTCAATTCAAAGCTTACAGATATGAGAAATTTTATTCAGAATAATACAATAGATGCAATAAAAAAATATATTGGAGACAATATAAGCGACTATACGCTGTCATTGAGCAGTGTAGCAAATTTCTTTGATATGAATCCAAGCTATATCAGCAGGTTGTTCAAACAAAAGACCTCCTGCAATTTTAGCAAATATCTTACAACGCTACGTATCAACAAGGCAGTTGATATTATTAAAAACGGAGACGGCAAAGAGAAAGTATATGAAATTGCCGAACAGGTCGGTATTATCGATCCTCATTATTTTGGAGTATGTTTTAAAAAAGTAATGGGTATGTCTGTAAGTGAATACCGGGACAGTTTAAAAAACCAAACCTGAGAACAAGGTAAAAATATTAAACAACTTAATGTAAAATAAATCATTACGCTTATCATATATAAAAAACTATAATTATATTGCAGGCCTGCAAATATTAATATTGTCACGTCAAAAACACTTACTTCAAGAATAATGGGGGGAGTAATTTGAAAAAAGCAATAGTCATTTCCATGATACTATGTTTATTACTTTCGATATTTTCCACGGCAGGATGTTCATCGGATGTAAATAAACAAACTGATACGCAAACCTCGGCTGAAGGCAAAACAGCAGAACCGGCCTCATCTGTAGGCCAATCAACGCAGGAACAAAAAACGGAGACTCCTACACTTACTCTGTGGCATTATTGGACTGGCGAAACCGATGGCAATGCCATAGCTTTTAAAAAGGTGCTTGAAAGCTATCCGAATGATAATCCGGACATCAAGATTAATGTGTCGGGATTTCCTGGAGAAGATTACACTACCAAGTTAAAGATTGCTTTTGCCGCGAATGAGGCACCGGATATTTTCAATATACAAGGCGCCGGCAATATGGAACCGCTTGTGACCGCTGGCAAAATTCTTCCACTTAATGACCTTATGGACAAGTACCAGACAAATGACAAAATCCTTCCCGGGTCAACTAACGCCTTCACTTTCTCCGACAAGGTATACGGCTTGCCTACGATAACGGGCTTGGCTATTTTCTTCTGCAATACGGAACTGTTTGAAAAAGCTGGGGTGGAAATTCCCAATACTTTCGACGAGCTTTTATACGTAATACAAAAGTTTAATGAAAAGGGAATTACACCGATGATGTTTGCTGGAAAAGAACTATGGCCTGTTATGTTTTATTATGACATTCTTGCCATACGGACAGCAGGTTCAAAGAAGTGTGTTGATGCCCTCCAGGGAAGAGAATCCTTTGATCAGCCTGAATTTGTAGAAGCCGCACGTTTGCTGCAGCAACTGACGGACGCCGAAGCTTATAACAAATCAGACCTTTCCATAAACTGGGATGAAGGCGTGCAGAAGTTTGCCCAGGGTGGGGCTGCTATGCTTTTTAACGGTACATGGGTAACAGGAATAATAAGCGATCCCAATGTGCCTGTAGCCGGAAAGATCGAATTAAGAGCGTTCCCTGCTATTGGCGGACAGTATGACAACGATCTTTTCGGAGGCTGTTTTGAGTGTTTCTGTATTAGCGCATCCGTGAAGGATACGGATACTGCTTATAAAGCAATTTCTTACCTGTCAAAGAAGATGAGCTACGAATCGCTGATCAATGGCAACGGTTTGCCTGCATGGAAAACAGATAGTTCAGATGATATATCCAATTTGGATCCGTTGGTACAGCAGCAGTTGAATCTGTTAAACCAGGGAAAAGATATGTGTCTCTGGTGGGATACTGTGCTGGGGGGCAAAAAAGCGGACATTCATAAAGCGTTGGTAATGAAATTAGTTACAAAGGAAATAACACCTGAAGAGTACTGTAAGCAAATGCAAGATCAGGTTAACGAGCAGTAAAACTTACAACAGTCAGTACGAATTTTGGCTTAGTCGATTTATAAATTATTGGGGGCCTGATGTTGAGGGCATAACCGCTGTTTCTGCAGAGCATCGGAGCGGTGGCTATGCTCTCAACGCCATATGAAATACAATTTGGGGTGAAATTAATAATAATGGATAAGCTTTTGGGCAGTAAAAAAACGATAGCGATTTTTGTATTGCCGGGGGTTATTTTCTTTACTCTTATGATATTTATACCCATTATTGCATCGGTGGCATTCAGTTTTTTTGAGTGGGATGGAATAGGAAAGATGCAGTTTATCGGGTTTCAGAATTTCAGATCGCTTTTGCAAGATAACATAGATAACTATTGGATCAGTGTTAAAAATACGGTTATCATGGCTTTGCTTACCGCCGGGGTACAGCTGCCTCTGGCATTTATATTGGCAGTAGTGCTTTCGGAAGGGATTAAAGGCGAAGGCTTTTTCAGAACGGTATATTTTACGCCGGTTGTTGTATCATCATCCGTTATCGGGCTGCTGTTCCTAAAAATATACAATCCTGATTACGGCATATTGAATGTAATATTGAAACATTTGGGGTTGGAATCATTGACGACAGCTTGGTTGGGAAACCCAAAAACAGCATTGGCAGCCCTGTTTTTTCCGATAGTCTGGCAATACATCGGGTATCATATGCTACTTTTATATGCCGGTATTAAGTCTATATCTCCTGAGATTTTCGAGTCCGCCAAAATTGATGGCGCAAAATTAAGCACGATAGTTCGGAAAATTACCCTACCCATGATAGCTCCGATGATAGAAGTGTGTCTTACGCTTGGCATAATCGGTTCCATTAAAATTTTTGATCTAAGCATTATACTTACAAATAATGGCGAGCCGCTGGGTGCTACCTTAGTTCAAGCCGGATTAATGTATAAACAAATTTTTCAGTACGGAATGTATGGGCTGGGGAGTGCAACTTCTATTTTAATTATAATCCAGTGTCTGTTAGTAACAGTTATTCTTCAAAGAATATTTAAAAACACGAGGATTTAGGGGGGACATTATTGCTCAAAAAAGCATTGATAGTATTCAAATACGCCGTTCTTTCACTGATTGCGTTAATACAAATCTATCCTTTTATCTGGATGCTGCTGTTTTCGCTTAAAGATAATAATGAAATATTCAGCGGCAATGTTATGGGATTTCCCCGCGAAATACATTGGGAAAACTACAGTTTTGCCTTGCAGGACGGAAATACGATGAAGTACTTTTTAAACAGCGTAATTGTATGCAGCGCCTCAATCGTATTAAGTCTTCTCATATCATTAATGGTTGCCTATGCAGTTTCCAGGATGCGTTGGAAATATGGCAAACAATTATTGACATTTTTTCTTTTAGGCATAATGATTCCGGGGCAGGCAATTATATTGCCCATTTATATTACAATTCATATGATAAAAATATATAATACGCTGTTTTCTCTGATACTTGTTTATACCGCCATATGTTTGCCCACTTCCATCTTCGTTTTATCAGCGTATATGCAGAACCTGCCAAGGGAACTGGAGGAGTCGTCTGCGCTTGACGGCGCAAACATATACCGGATTTTTTTTGGAATAATTGTTCCGGTAATAAAACCGGCTATTGCGACAGTAGTTATATTTT
>ERZ773359.2027-NODE-2027-length-26437-cov-12.830301_pt1 | contig 26437 bp, 21 predicted proteins | sample MGYA00374955_ERZ773359 | MGnify/ENA primary metagenome ERZ773359 (study PRJEB29098, sample SAMN04486028) | biogas fermenter metagenome | study: EMG produced TPA metagenomics assembly of the Biogas fermentation microbial communities from Germany - Plant 4 DNA1...
GGACTTTAGTCGGCTAGAGCGAAGTAATAAACAAGCAAATAAAGGTAACGGAGGGTTAAGATGGAGAATTTTGTTTTTTCAAATGAAACAAAGATCGTTTTTGGCCGGGGTACCGAAGCGCTGGTTGGTGTAGAGACTGCCGCTTGGGGCAAAAAGGTGCTGCTCCACTATGGAGGGGGCCACATCGTTCGTACTGGTCTTAAGGCTGTGGTTGAGAAATCACTTCAAGAGGCGGGCGTAGAATATATCGAGCTGGGTGGCGTACAGCCTAATCCGCGCCTCTCCTTAGTAAGGGAAGGAATCGACCTGATACGTAAACACAACATTGAGTTTATTCTGGCGGTTGGAGGCGGTAGTGTAATCGACTCCGCCAAGGCGATGGCACTAGGTGCGCTCTACGATGGTGATGTATGGGATTTCTATATCGGAAAAGCCGAGCCTAAGAAAGCTATGCCGGTCGGTGTCGTTCTGACCATTCCTGCTGCCGGTAGTGAAGCCAGCCCGAGTTCGGTTATTACCAACGAGGATGGATGGCTGAAGCGTTCTGTAGATAATGTGATCCTGCGGCCGCGGTTCGCTATCATGAACCCCGAGCTTACTTTCACCCTGCCACCCTATCAGACGGCATGCGGTGTTGCCGATATGATGGCTCACATTATGGAACGCTATTTTACTAATACCCGGGAAGTTGACTTAACTGACCAGCTCTGTGAAGCTGCTCTCCGAAGCATCATCAAGTACGCACCGCGTGCTCTAGAGGAACCAGAAAACTACGATGTACGCGCTAATATTATGTGGGCAGGGACTATCGCACACAATGATCTATTAGGTACAGGCCGAGTCGGAGACTGGGCATCGCATACCATTGAGCATGAGATCAGCGGCATCTATGATTTAGCACATGGAGCAGGCTTGTCCATTGTATTTCCGGCTTGGATGAAGTATGTCTACAAACATGACATCCAGCGTTTCGTGCAGTTTGCCGCTCGGGTATGGGGTGTGGATCCTGATTACCACAACCCAGAACGAACTGTTTTCGAAGGAATCAGGCGTCTCGAGGAGTTCTTCAAACGCATGGGACTTCCTGTAAGGCTGTCTGACGCCGATATACCTGGAGACCGTATCGAAGAAATGGCAGCTAAGTGTACCGATAACGGTACTCGTACAGTAGGGCGTTTTGTAGAACTTGGCCAGGAGGATGTTCTGAACATTTACAAGCTCAGCCTCTAGAAGCAGCAGAGCCCAGGCGTATGTTGACAGCCTGGGCTTTTTTTTATTTCTTCGGGAGCACGTCTTCCAAACCGGGGATTGTTTTTTTGAACTGTTCTAACAATCTCTCGAGCTGCTCCGGCTCTGCTTCCCGTACTCGTTCCATGATTTTGGGCACTGCAGCCATCACTTGGTTCAGATCAGCCTTGTTGCTGCTTTGGTCTCCCAGCATTGACATCAGCCCTGGATATGATGCGATCAGCCCAGGCAGGAGCTTCATGAGGGCATCCATAGATTGGTTTGAGCCCTTGGCACCAGCCATACACTACACCTCCCTCAACTTCATGTGTTAAGAAGTGAGATGGGGCTGCCGCCCCATCTCCGGTTTGCTAGGCAAGGAGAATAACAGCTAGCACCACGATCAGAATCAACGCGACAAACACGATGAAGGTTTCTTGATTAGCAGTCACGGATTGCCACCTCCTTGCAGCGGGCAATTGAGAGCCTGTTCACTCTCACTCCAAACTATGCAGCATCTAGAGGAGTGCCTTAACACCTGTCTCCTATTTTGTACTGTTGAGGAGTGGTGGCCTAGATCAGTAGACAGCCCAGACTAAGGTTGGCTAGTCTGGGCAGACTCTTAGGCTAGCGCCGCGAAGATAACTAGGGTTACTAGAAACAGGATAAAGATCACCATTAAGGGATCTAGTTGACAGCAGTGATGTGGCCTACCCACTCACAACCCCCCCTTATCTCGGTAGTACCTCTTCTAGGCCAGGGAACACCTCGGTGAAGCTCTCAAACAATCTTTCTAGCTGCTCTGGTTCAGCATTCTTAATTTTGTCCAATATGACTGGCAGTGCTGTTACAAAATCATTTACTCTGGACCAATCCAGCCCATTCTCTCCCAACAGGGACATAAACGCGGGATAAGCAGCAAATAAACTGGGAAGAAGTTTGAGAAGTGTATCAAATGTCTGGTTGTTACCGCTGTTTTTGTTCGACAACACTCTCCACCTCCTTTGTTCCTATGATATTAGTCTCAGGCCGAAGAGCTTTAGGAACGCGTTCCCGATTTTCTATGGCGTCATATAATAGAAAAAGAGACGGGGGAATACCCCATCTCTGGTCTGTTAGGCAAGGAGAATCACTGCCAATACCACGATCAGGACGAGCGCTACGAAGATGATGAAGGTTTCCTGATTGCTGTTCAAGGATTGCACCTCCTCGGAGAGAATGTGGAGAGCCTGCTACTCTCACTGTAAGCTATGCTTCTCTCCAGTGAGGTGCCTATTACCTCTGTCCTATTTTTTCTTACTAAGGAGTTGAGTCCTGTGGCCCTAATTGGCTTACTTCTCAATAAGCGGCAGCGAATTCCGTACTATGGAACTCTGTCACGCAAATATGGTTTCCAATTAATGGTTTTTGATGCGGAGAATATTCATTGGCCGACCGCCACGGTAACAGGACTTCTGCTTTCAAGGGGACAGTGGTATGAGACAAGGCGGGCCCTTCCTGCCGTTATCTATAACAGATGCTATCCCGAGGACAAACAAGTGATAGCGCAACTAGAAACGATACTAGGGAAGGGGCAGGTGTTCAACAGTACCACTCTTTTTGACAAGTGGGATGTGTACAAAATCCTCCACGGCTTTGAGAAACTACAGCCCATTCTGCCGAATACGAAGGAACTAGTTGTTGACGAACTCCCAAAATTACTCGCCCAGGGAACATGGGTACTCAAACCGCGATTGGGACAGTCGGGACGAGGCTTATATCAGCTCAAGCTCCAGGGCGATTTCGTTGTTATTTCAAGCGGCATGAATCTTCCACTGCCGCTTCCGGCTGGCACAGGTATCTCTGGAGTTGCTGCAGTATTGACGGGGGGCGAGCCGTATATTGTTCAGGCTTATGTACCAAGCGCTGTCTATGATGGAGGCTTGTTCGATGTGCGGTTAGTGGTTCAGAAGGATAAGCACAGGGCGTGGGTGATAACTGGGGAGTTGAGCCGCTTAGCAGAGATGGGCAGCTTTATCACCAATCAGTTCAAAGCGATTCTGCATCCTCGAGAAGTACTGCTTTCGCTGGGAGAAAAAGGGCGAGCAGCATACAAGGTAATGCGGAGGGCAGCTTTGCTATCCGCTGAGGCCTTGGATGGGCCGCTGGGCCACTTAGGTGAGCTGTGTGTGGACTTTATGGTTGATGAAGACGGGCATCCATGGCTAGTCGAAGTGAATGGTAAACCCGATAAGGGGCTCTTCTTTGAACTTGACGATGAAAACATGCTTGAGCAAGTATATCTGACGCCTTTGATGTACGCAAAATCGCTGAGTACCAAGCTGCCATGGGGAAAAGGAAGTAGGGGCAGCATTAGGGAATATATGCCTAAATTGATCGAAGGAGGGCCACCGTGGAACCCATTAAACTAAATGATTTCACCAATTACACGTTCCTTTCAGGTATCGAGTACAACAGTACAGGCACTCTAGCCTGTTTTGTGGTACACAAGGCCGAACTGGATGAGAATAACTATACCTCTGTTCTGTGGATATACGACGAACCGCAGGACAGGCTGTACCAGCTGACTGCCTTAGGCGAAGAGCGCAGTTTTATGTGGCTTGAGGACGGAGAGCATGTTCTGTTTGCAGCAAAACGGAGCAAGAAAGATAAGGAGGCAGCTGAAAAGGGACGCGAAGAAACAGTATTCTTTAAGATCAACGTGCGCGGCGGAGAGGCCCGGGAGGCTTTCCGGATTCCTTTGAAGGTGCACAAATTGTATGAGCTGAACGAAGGCAGATTCTTGGCCTTGGGGACAGTTAATCTGGGCAGGGCTTCGGGTGAGGAAAAGGAGAAGGAGAAGGATTGGGAAATCCTAGATGAAATCCCCTACTGGGCGAATGGAGGAGGTTTTACCAGTCTGGACCGGACTCATGCCTTCCTGTTTGATCCACAGACTGGTCAACTCGATGAGCTAACTCCTGGCGCCTTGGACATACAAAGTGCCGCCTTAAACGCGGACAAGACTAGAGCCATCTTGATAGGAAGCGACTACCAGGGTAAAGCACCACAGACTAACTCTCTCTACGTTCTTGATCTAACGACTGGTTCGGTTGAGAAGGTCCCCGAAACTGCACCGTTCGCGTATGTGAGCGCGCATTTTGTCAGCGACGATACAGTGCTTGCTGTGGGGACAGACATGAAATCCTACGGCCTCAATGAAAATGATAGATTCTACCGCGTCGATATTGGTAGTGGGGCACGCTATCTGCTGACTCCTTCGTGGGACCGCAGTCTCTGGAATTCGGTGGGGTCAGACTGCCGCTACGGACGTTCAGAAACCATGCGCTGGCACAATGGCTATTTGTATTTCGTATCAACCGATGGGGCCGATTCATATCTCCATCGCATCAACCCCGACGGAGAGATTGAGAGATTGACCAGAGAGCCCGGTTCGGTTGATGGTTATGCCGTGCATCGTGACAAGCTCCTCGTTATAGCGATGCGCGGGCTGAACCTGCAGGAGGTCTACAGGGTAGATAACGGTACCGAAACACGGATCACCAGTTTCAATGAGTGGGTAACTCAGGAGCGTGTCCTTGCAGAAGTAGAGCCGCTCAATGTGGAAACCGCGCCAGGAGTAATCATTGATGGCTGGGTCATGCGGCCAGTGGGATACCAGGCAGGGGAGAAATACCCGGCTATCTTGAACATCCACGGCGGCCCCAAGACGGTTTATGGCAGCGTGTTTTTCCATGAAATGCAGTACTGGGCGGCACAAGGGTATTTTGTGTTCTTCTGCAATCCCCGCGGTAGCGATGGCAAGGGCAATGCGTTCGCAGATATTCGCGGAAAATATGGAACCATCGACTACGAAGACCTGATGTCCTTTACCGATGAGGTTCTTCGCCGGTATCCTGATATTGACCAGGAGCGGCTTGGCGTGACAGGAGGATCCTATGGCGGGTTCATGACCAACTGGATCATCGGGCACACCCAGCGGTTCCGAGCAGCTGCATCTCAGCGCAGCATATCGAACTGGGTATCTATGGGCTGGACTACGGATATCGGATATTTCTTCGCACCGGATCAAATTGCCGCTGACCCGTGGACTGATTACGAAAAGCTCTGGGAACATTCTCCCCTCAAATACGCGGATCGGGTAAAGACACCTACCTTGTTCATCCATTCGAATGAGGATTATCGCTGCTGGTTGCCGGAAGCTCTGCAGATGTTTAGTGCCTTAAAGTATCACGGAGTGGACAGCCGCTTGGTCATGTTTCGCGGTGAAAATCACGAGCTGAGCCGCAGCGGTAGGCCGAAGAACCGTATCAAGAGACTAGAAGAAATCACGGCTTGGTTTGATCGCTACCTGAAAACGAACTAGCGTCGGCGCAGTATAGTAATAGGACGCACAATTCCACGGGTAACTTCATCGAGGGGCAGGGATAAGTCCCAGTCATTCCACCAACCTACGAACTCAAAGTCGTTAAGATAGGTAGCCGCCAGCATGAACTCCTGCGGATAGATAGCTCGGCGGATATTGGTGTGGTTGAGATGGAGGCGTTGTTTTCCATCTCGCACTAAAGCACTGAGTGTTTCTTCATAGTGCTGCTTAGCAGGGTGCAGAAGTCTTGTGGAATAGCGTACTTTCACTTCAATTTCATCGCGGCGGCAGGTCCAAGCATCGCGCGTATTCGTCAGTGGTGAGAAATCAATGCACCAATCGAGGAAGTACAGGCCGCCTGGCTTAATGGCCCGCGCTGCACTGGCAAAATGGGAAACGAGCTGCTCAGTCGTCTGCACATACAGAGAACCCAACATGATATAGGCAAAGTCCACTGGCTCCGGCAAGTTGAAATCGGCGAGATCGCCTTGGAAAAGAGTAATGTTGTGACCTAAGTCTGCGGCCTTTTCCTGGGCATACGCCAGCATGGCGGGGTTCAAGTCGAGCCCGCAGTACGAGTAACCGAGGCGAAGCATGTCTTGGAGATGCGGGCTGTGGCCACAAGCTACTTCCAGGATAGTCTTGACGGGAATGTAAGAATATAGGTCAATGGCCCGCTGCATGACAGCGGCTTCTTCAGCGGTGTCCCGATAAGAAAAAGCGATGTCGTAGTATTTGGGATAATCATAGATGTTAGCCAACGTGTCACCTTCTTATTCAAATGATAAGTCGAGGACCAATTAACAGATTAGGGAGTGAACTTCATGTCTAACAAGCAACAGGCCACTTTTGGCAGCGGCTGTTTTTGGTGTTCGGAGGCTGTTTTTAAGAGCCTAAAAGGTGTTCTCGAAGCCATACCTGGGTATGCAGGAGGGCATACAGAGAACCCGACCTACGAAGAAGTATGTACCGATACAACCGGCCACGCAGAGGTTGTAAGGATCACCTTCGATCCGCAGGAGATCAGTTTTGAGCAGTTGGTGAAGATCTTCTTTAGTACTCACGACCCAACCACATTGAACCGGCAGGGGAATGACATCGGCACCCAGTATCGATCCGTCATTTTCTACCATGATGAAGAACAAAAAGCGGTATCAGAAAAGGTTTTGGCGGAAGTGCAACCCTTGTGGGAAGATCCCATTGTGACTGAGATCAGTCCCTTAACTAATTTTTATCCGGCTGAAGATTACCACAGAGATTATTTTGCTAAGCACCCAGAACAGGCATACTGCAGTGCAGTTATCGCTCCTAAGGTAGCGAAGTTCAGAGCGCAGTTTGCCGAGCTCTTGAAGGGATGATACAAGCGAACACCCAACCAGTCTTGGGCTGGTTGGGTGTTTTCTTATTCGGTAGACTGACGTATGGGCAAGTTTAGTGTAGCAAAATAGTCATCAGGTGTTTCGGCTCTGCGAATCAGCTCCACCGATCCATCAGTCCTCAGCAGCAGTTCAGCTGAGCGTAGTTTGCCGTTGTAGTTGTATCCCATAGAAAACCCATGAGCTCCCGTATCGTGGATGACAATCAGATCGCCAATATCGATTTCTGGTAGAGAACGATCGATGGCAAACTTATCGTTGTTCTCGCACAAGCCACCTACCACATCGTACACATGAGTTGAGGGAGCATCTTCTTTACCCACCACAGTGATATGGTGGTAGGCACCATACATCGCCGGCCGCATAAGGTTGGCTGCACATGCGTCAAGGCCAATATAGTTCTTGTAGATTTCCTTCTTGCGGATTGCCGTTGCAACCAAGCATCCGTAGGGCCCAAGCATATAGCGGCCAAGCTCAGTAACGATGGCCACATCACCAAGGCCAGCGGGTACCATGATCTCTTCGAAAGCCTGGCGGACACCTTCACCTATAGCCATAATGTCGGCAGGTTCGTCGTCCGGATAGTACGGGATACCAATGCCACCAGAAAGATTAATCAGACTGATCTGAGCACCTGTCTCTTCCTGTAGTTCTACAGCTAGCTCAAACAGCATGCGAGCCAACTGAGGATAGTAGTCATTGCTAGTTGTATTACTGGCCAAAAACGCATGTAGGCCGAAGCGCTTTACGCCTAACTGCATGAGCTGCTTGTAACCCTCGGTAAGCTGCTCACGTGTGAAGCCGTACTTGGCTTCGCGGGGGTTGTCCATAATTGCGTTGCTAAACGCAAAATCTCCACCCGGGTTGAATCGGCATGATACTAATTCGGGAACATGTGATAGATGCCGAAAATACTCAATGTCAGTAATGTCATCCAGGTTTAGAATGGCCCCCAATTCATGGGCTAGCGCAAAATCGTTAAATGGTGTCATGTTAGAAGAAAACATGATATCTGCGCCCGAAAACCCTACCGCATCTGCCAGCAGCAGCTCTGTGTATGATGCACAATCTACCCCACATCCTTCTTCACTAAGTATTTGCAGGATGCGGGGATTGGGGGTTGCTTTCACAGCAAAGTACTCTTTAAAACCAGGATTCCAGGAAAAGGCTTTGTGCAGCCGCCGAGCGTTTTCTCTGATGCCGGCTTCATCATAAAGATGGAATGGGGTTGGGTACTGTGCGGCTATCTGCCGAAGTTGCTCGGCAGTTGCAAAAGGTTTCTTCATAATTTAAGGTGACTCACCTTTCTAACTATGAAATGCGCACCACAAGCTCAAGAGCTGTTTCAATCATCTGCGTGAAGCCAACTTGGCGCTGTTCAGCTGGGATCTCCTTGCCGCTGTGTACTTCATCGGATACCGTGAGCATGCACAGAGCTTTCTTATTAGCCCGCGCTGCATTCATGTAAAGAGCAGCGGCTTCCATCTCTACCGCTAAAACGCCCATCTTCTGCCAGTCAAGCGTAGCTTTATGATCGGCGTAGAACAGATCCGATGCCAGCACGTTACCTACGAAGTGGCGGTACCCTTTTTCGCGGGCAATTTTGACTGCTTCCTCAAGCAGTTCATAGCTGGCGATGGGGGCATAGGTGCCGGGGAGCCTGTACTGAGCTGCGTAGTTCGAATCAGTGCAGGCGCCTTGCGCAAAGACCAAGTCCATGATCTTCACATCAGGGTTAATTGCTCCGCAGGAACCAACGCGAATGATATTGTCTACATCGTACATATTGTAAAGTTCATAGGTGTAAATACCGATGGAGGGCATCCCCATGCCATGCCCTTGGACCGAGACTCTTACACCCTTGTACTCTCCAGTGAAGCCTAACATACCGCGGATCTCGTTATAGCACTTCACATTCTCTAGGTAAGTATCCGCAATGAACTTAGCCCGCAGTGGATCTCCTGCCATCAAAACTGTCTTAGCAATATCGCCCACTTGCGCAGCATTATGGGGTGTTGGCATAACTTGTCCTCCTCATCATAATGGTTCTTTTTATATGTTTGACAACAGATGAAGGGTTCCTGCCTTCCAGAAATGGGCTATATGGTAAATCAGAACCCTATATAGTATTTTGCTGAAATGTAAGTAATATTTTCGCTGTTAGGGTTGACATTAAGTAAAAAACTAGTTATGATTACAGTGCGCTACCATGGTAGTAAAAGGGAGTCGAGTTTAGTGGAAGCAGCACAAGCGAGCCGGGGTTCGGCTAGAGATTTGGTGTATCGTACTCTTCGCCATGACATTTTACATCTTGTACTTAAGCCGGGCACGAAAATGTCGGAACAAGAAGTGTCCGAGCATTTTCGCGTCAGCCGCACCCCAGTCCGGGAAGTATTTGTGCGACTGTTCCAAGATGGCTTGGTTGAAATATACCCTCAGCGGGGCACTTATGTTTCACTGATAAACTTAGCCCACGTGGACGAGGGTCGTTTTGTACGCGAAGTATTAGAGAAAGCGATCGTACGCGAAGCCTGCGGTAAGCTGACCAAAGATGATTTCGTGCGCCTCGAGTCCAATCTGGCACAACAGGAAGTCTGCCGGGACAATCAGAGTTATCAGCAGATGCTGCTTCTCGACGACGGCTTTCATGCCGCTCTGTTTCGCATCTGCGGGCGTGAGCGAACCTGGAAGATGGTCAGCCAGCTAAATAATGATTTTATCCGCCTAAGAGTTCTGCGGCTTTCCCGCCATTGTGACTGGGATCGTATTATCGAACAGCACTGGGCTATTCTAGAGGCAATTAAGAAGAACAAGCCCGATCGTGCTGAAGAGATCATGGAAGAACATCTGCGGATGGTAATGGTGGAAAAGAACTTGCTTTTGGCAGAGTTTCCCGACTATTTTGCTAAAGTATAAGGTGGGGTAGCTGTGAAGATTGTTGACATTATTCCTACTACAGTAAGTGTTCCTCTCGAAGGCCCTCTTCGGCACAGCAATGGTGAGCATTGGGGTAGATTTGTGCGCACTATTGTTGAAGTTGTCACCGATGAGGGTATTGTAGGATTGGGTGAGGTCGGGGGCGGCGGGGAAGGCGCTGAGCTGCAGTTTAAGAGGCTGAAGGATTACTTAGTTGGGCATGATCCTTTCCAATTAGAGGCGCTGCGTTATAAAATCTGCAACCCTACAGCTAGTCTTTACAACAACCGGATGCAGTATATGGCCGCTATTGAGTTCGCCTGTTTGGACATCATTGGCCAGAAGTTAGGCCAGCCTGTTTACAACTTAATTGGTGGAAAACTAAGAGACAAGGTCTCGTTTGCCAGCTATCTGTTTTTCCGCTATGAGAGTGAAGATGGGGTTTATCCAGAGGTTCGTACCATAGAACAGCTGGTAGAGCATACTAGAGAACTTAAGAAACGCTATGGCTTTACAACTCACAAGTTGAAAGCGGGCGTTTTTCCTCCTGAATATGAACTAGAAGCTTACTTAGCTTTAGCTGAAGAGTTTCCGGATGATCGCTTCCGAATCGATCCTAATGCTTGCTGGAGTGTGGAGGATAGTATTTGGTTTGCGAGACAGATCGAGCACGTACGCAACGACTACCTTGAAGATCCTACCTGGGGTCTGAATGGTATGCGTCGCGTGCGCGAAAAGACCACTATACCCCTTGCCACAAACACAGTAGTAGTCAACTTCGAGCAGCTGGCCCAGAATATCCTCGATCCGGCTGTCGATGTAATTCTTCTTGATACGACTTTCTGGGGTGGTATTCGGGCTTGTGCTAAGGCCGCTGCCATCTGTGATACATTCCAGCTAGGCATTGCGGTTCACTCTTCTGGAGAGTTGGGAATTCAGCTCAGCACTATGCTTCATTTAGCCGCGGCGCTGCCTAATCTTACGTTCGCCATTGATGCCCATTATCATCAACTGCGCGATGACGTAATTGAAGGCGGGAAGATGAAGTACAAAAACGGCCAAATCGAGGTTCCAGACGAACCAGGATTAGGAGTCAAACTGGATCGGGATCGTTTGAAGGAATATGCAGAGATGTATGAAGAGCTTGGGTCCTATTGCTATGACCGTGATTCGCGGCGCCCTGGCTGGTACCCACTCCTTCCGAACGATCGCTGGGCTGATCCTGATATGCGATAAGAACTAGGGAGGTGAGCCACTTCTAGAAAAACCGAGAACGCCTAATCTATGACGCGAAGCCTCAAAATCTGTTTTTGTAAGCTGTATGCAAGTAAGACAACAGATAGGGGGATAGTTAATGAAGAGACTGTATCCTGTTCTTGGGTTGTTGCTTGTGCTAGTCTTGTCGGCTGGAGTTCTTGCTTATGAATCAGATCGGATGGACTTTGGCGATATCGATTTTGGTGGTGCCACGGTAACAGTTGTGGCTCACTTCGACAATCTTGCTGCTTTCTATGAAGGCGGCGCAAGAGCTGGGCGCTTAGAAGAGGCAAAGAAGCTCTTCAATATAGGCGATATCCAGCTTATTACTGCAGGTTGGGACGAGGTCGGAGAGTTGGCCCTGAACCGTTATCTCTCCGGTGACTCCAAGTATGACCTCTGGCGCCTTCCTCATCGTGACTTCTTTACCTTAGCTACTAGAGGTGCCTTTTATCCAGTAAGCGACATCCTGCCTCCTGAGTATTTCGAAAACCTCTCTCCATTTACTCGGGAAAAGAACCTTCGTTTACCCTACAACGGCAAGCTGCTGCACTTCTCTGTTGGTACGCCGGATGACTACGGTCATGCTCCATTCTGCGTGGTCAACCTCGACCTGTTTGAACGGGAAAACTTGCCCGATCCAATCGAGCTGTATCTGAACCACGAGTGGACCTGGGACGTAGTTGAGGAAATCGGTATTAAGGTAACTCGCGATACCGATGGTGACGGCGAAGTTGACCAGTGGGGATTGGCGTTTATCGATCCCATGATGATCATCTTCTCCAACGGTGGCGCTATCACTCGCCTCGGTGATGACGGTAGAGTCTATTTCACAATGGATGAGCCTCAAGTACTTGACGCTCTTCGGAAGCTGGCCGAGTGGGAGAACAACTTAGGTATCTCCTACGGTGACTGGCAGATGCGGGAATGGAGCACCGGCAGAACCGCTATGGCTTTCATTCCTTTCTGGCAGATCGATGCTACACAGTATGATTTCAACTATGCAATTCTGCCGCTGCCAATGGGGCCCGCAGCAGATGACTATGTACACGCTCCAGGTGTAGCTGACGCTATCTTTATCCCTGCTAACTCTGCATATCCTCTCGGCATGATCGCTCTCGATAACTTCCTCTTCCCATTGGAAGATTATCATGAGTCTATGGAAGATATGATCCGTGATCGTGCTCGCGATCAAGTCTCCTACCAGGTAATGCACAAGGTATTTGCAGAGCCTAATGGTGACGCTGCTTACTATCACAACTTCCTCGGCGCATGGTACGAAGGTGAGACCCCATACGGTGGTATCATCATGGGCATCAAGGGTGGAGCCGCTCCTGCCACTGTAGTTGGACAGTTCAAGGCCCAAGGCCAAGCCATGATTGACGAGTATCTCAACCAGTAAGCCTAACTCGAGAGATCCGCGGCTTGTCCGCGGATCTCTGATAGGAATCGGGGAATGAGAGGGGTAGAGAGCGATGCTTCACAGAAGGCTTCACCTGCTGGTGATACTGGCCCTCTTAGTTAGCTTGTTCAGCAGTGCAGCTTTTGCCGTGAGCACCAACGTGGGCAAACCTATCAGCAATTTTACTGTGCCTTATACAAGTTACTTATACGATTTTTGGGCTGAATCTGTCCCTGCCCCCCAAGCGTATTTGCCCCTCAGGGAAATCAGAGGAGAAGACTTGGGTGTGGGCAGTCTGCGCAACCCCAGCGATTTGTTTATCGCCAGGGATGGTACTGTTTATATTGCAGATACAGGGAATAATCGTGTCTTGGTATTCAGCAGCACTTGGGACCTGCTTCACACCATTGATGTGTTTTCACTCGATGGGCAGGAACACCGCTTTTCTAGCCCCACCGGGCTGTACGCGACCAGTGACGGAGAGCTCTACGTGGCTGACACGAACAACGGCCGGATCATACACTTCAACTCCCAAGGTGAGCCTTTGCGGATCATTGGAGCTCCCGAGTCAGACGTAAAAGGGATCTTGCCCGAGGGATTTGTCTATCGTCCACTAAAACTCGGTGTTGATAATCATGGGCGTATTTATGTTATTGCTCGCGACCTGCCAGAAGGCCTCATAACATTCAGTGAGGATGGCCAGTTCCGCGGGTTCATTGGCGCGCCTCGCGTTACTCCAAGCTTAACAGATTATATTTGGAGCCGCCTAGCGACAAAGGAGCAGCGGGCTCGCATGCGTATGTTTATCCCCACCGAATACAGCAACCTTGACCTTGACCCAGATGGGTTTATCTATGCTACTTCCACAGACGAGGACAAAGACGCAGATGAAGGTGGCGTTCAAATCAAGGTAAGGCGCTTAAACCCAAAGGGTGAAGACCTCCTCAAAAGGTTGGGGTTCTCAGATGTAATGGGGGATGTGCAGTTCCCCGATCGTTGGTCCAACGCCACTTTGCGCATGTCATCTACAATGGTCGACATCACAGTTCAGGATTTCGGTGTTTATAGCGTGCTGGATGCCAATCGTGGGCGAGTTTTCACATATGACAGTAACGGCAACCTCATGTACATGTTTGGGTTTAGCGGCACCAACTATGGCCAGCTCGGTAGGCCTGTGGCCATAGACCATTTTAAGTGGGATATCTTCGTCCTCGATCAGCAGAAAAACGCTATCGTAGTCTATGCACCGACGGACTATGCACTCTTAATCTGGGCTGCGCTGGATTCTTATCACCGGGGCGATTATGCTCAGACTGAGCTAATTTGGAAGAAGGTATTATCTCTGAATGCCAATAACGACCTGGCTTATACAGGTATCGGGCGCACTCTTCTGAGGAGGGGCATGTATGCCGAAGCTATGGAAGCTTTTCGCTTGGGCAACAACAGGCGAGAGTATTCCGATGCATTTGCTCTCTACCGTAAGGAAGTAATCTACGCCAACTTCGATCGTGCGCTTTTGATTGTAGGCGTCGTGGTCGTGTTATTGATCGCTCTGCATGCACTCATGCGGAAGCTGAAGCTGCGGCCGCATTCGGCTGTTCAGGCCAGGGCAGCTGCGGCAGAGGATGCAGCATGGTTGGCCTTTTTGAAGAAAACCTGGGCAGATCTGCGCTATGCTCTTTATGTGATTATCCATCCCGTTGATGGTTTTACACACTTAAAGCAGGGAACGAGAGGCAGTTTGGTTTCTGCCACTCTTATTCTGGCAGCGGTGGTCGGAACCTATGTCTTTGCCCGTCAGTACACTGGGTTTATCTTCAACCCGACTGATCTGACAAAGCTTAGTCTGCTAAAAGAAGCATTCAACATCGTTGTACCCTTTATTCTTTGGGCAGGCGTTAACTGGGCCTTAACCACGCTCATGGACGGCAAGGGCACTTTCCGCGACATTTATATTGCTACTGCTTACTCACTTGTACCACTTATTCTAACGGTGATTCCTCTAACCGTCTTAAGCAACTATATCACAGCTGAGGAAGGAGCCTTTTACTACTTGCTCTTATCTATGGGTACCCTTTGGGCAGGTATCATACTGTTTGTTGGTGGCGTTATGACCACACACGAGTATGAATTTGGAAAGGCCTTCTACACCTGCATATTTACTGTCGCCGGTATGGCTTTTGCCATGTTCTTAGGTTTTCTCTTCTTGAGCCTATCGGAGCAGGTAGTCGTTTTTGTGCGGGATGTTTTCCGCGAAGTCTTGTTCCGTACGTGATGAGAAAGGGGGCGCACCATGAATCACTCCACCAAGCTCTGGACATTGATGATCTTTGTGATGGCGTGTTTGGTTTTTTCCCCAACAGTCGTTGCTCAAGAACCTCCCGGAGGCTTTGAAACTGTTGCTGAAAACGAGCACCTAATCCTGTATTTCAACGAAAGCACTGTTGAACTGGCTGTGCTTGATAAAGCCAGTGGCCATCTTTGGTATACCAATCCGCCAGAACGTGCGCGCAAAGAAACCGTAGCCCGCGGCACCAACAAAGATCGGCTCAATGCCCAGATCGTAATCACCTATAACTCAGCCAACCAGCAGAACCTAATGGATAGCTTTAACGATAGTGTGAAGTACGGACAGTATCAAGTTGTGCCCATCGAAAACGGGGTACGCATCGATTACGAGCTCGGGCAGGCGTGGCGGCTTCAGGACTATGTCCCGAAAGTAATTTCCGTGGAGCGCTTCAATGAACTTCTTAATCTTATTCCAAACGAAAAGGATCGGACGTTCCTGCGTGGGCTGTACGCCGAGTTCAGCTTAGAGGAAGGATATGATCCCGGCGAGGATTACAGCATCCACGGTGTCGATATGGAGGCTCTTCTGGGGAACTACGGACTCAAGGTTGAAGAACCACGGTTCCGCACTACCGATAAGCGCCGGCTTCTTCAGGAGTATCTTGTGCTCGTTCGCGATACACACGGCTATGATGGACTGGGTAATGTAAAGGCCGAAGATATAGCACCGCTGCATGGCCGTCCGACCTTGATGTTGAAATGGAACAACATGCAGTGGGATATTGATGCTGCCGCTGAACTACTTCGGGACGTCGGCTATACACCGGAAGAGGTTGTCATCGACCATGAGATGTACAGCATTGATCCTCCCTTCCCAGATCTTAGGCGTTTCTCGGTATCTGTAGAGTACTATCTCGATGGCGAAGACTTTGTAGTTCGTATTCCCACCGAGCGCATCAGTTTCCCGGAGCGAGTATATGACCGAAAATTGGATCGGGAGATCAGCTATCCCCTGACATCAATTCAAGTACTCCCGTATTTTGGAGCGGCTGATTCTGATGCAGAGGGGTACCTCTTGGTTCCCGATGGGTCGGGCGCTCTGGTGTACCTAAACAATGGGAAGACGCAGGCTCTACCATATAATCGTCCAGTTTACGGGACGGACTTTGCCATAGGGCCACAGGCAGAGTATTCACCAAACCTGAAAGAACAGATCTATTTACCTGTCTTTGGCTTGAAACAGAACGATCATGCCTTTCTCGCCATCGTGGAAGAGGGCGATGCACAGACCCGCATCGAGGCTTCCGTCAGTGGTATGCGTGATTCGTATAACAAGGTGTGGGCCAGCTTTGATGTACGCCCTAACGCTCGAGTCTCCCTTGACGCTGAGGGCGAGTTGATCCATCTGCGGCAGTTGTTTATCTATATGTACCAGGCAAGAGTGGTACAGACCGATTTCGTCGTACGCTACAGCTTCCTGAATGGTGACGAGGCTACTTATGCTGGTATGGCCCATCGGTATCAAGAATACTTGGTAAATCGCTCGGGCCTCAAGCCTCTAGAGAATCGCGGATTTCCGTTGGTATTGGATATTGTGGGCAGCTACGACGTTGTAAAGCCGGTCTATGGGATTCCGAAAAACGTAGTCGAACCATTCACTACCTACAAACAGGCCGAGGCTATTATTGCAGAACTCTACGATCAGGGAATTGATGTTCTAGAGGTTCGTTATCTAGGCTGGCTGGCCGGGGGAATTAACCACAAGCTGCCGACTAGTGTGCGGCTGGAGCGCGTGGTCGGGTCAAGAGCCGAACTGCAGGGGCTTTATGAACGTCTGTCCGCCTTGGGAGGCCGATTGTACCCTAGTTTTGACTTAGGCCTTGTGCACCGCAATGGTTACCTTGATCGGTTCATAGCATTTCTTGATGCTTCCCGTTTTCTGAACAGGCAGAGTGCTTATATGAATGTGCACAACATAGCTACGTATCAATCCATTGCTGAGCAGCGGCGTCCCCTCGTTTCGCCGGCGAAATATGACAGTATTGTTGATAGTTTCCTGAAGGACTATGCAAAACTGGGAGTCGCTGGGCTCGCTGTCGGAGATATGGGTAAGCTGCTCTACTCTGATTTCCGCACGGATCCTAAGCGGGTAGTGGACCGGCAAGCGGCCCTGAATCATGTTGTGGGACAGATGGAGAAGTTCTCTAAATCAGGCCTTGACATAATGCTCGAGGGTGGAAACGCTTATGTACTGCCCTACAGTGACGTTATCGTGAGGGCTCCTAGCTACAGTAGGGGATTCGAGATAATCGATGTAAGTATTCCGTTTTACCAGATGGTGGTGAGCGGCTATGTTGCCTATGCGGGTGAGCCATATAACCTCGCAGACCGTACTGGACGGCACTATCTGCTTAAAATGCTGGAAAATGGTTCACTGCCTTACTTTGCAGTATCTGGAGAGCCATCTTCGGTTGTGAAGAATTCAGACTTTGATCACTTCTATTCGACTTACTACCCCGATTTGCGCCAGGATATTATCACTCTGTATGAAGAGGCAGCTGGTGTACTCGGAGAGATCTGGCACCTGCCCATTGCAAACCACTCTGTGCTGGGACCCGATGTATTCATGACCGAGTATGCTGATGGCACCAAGATTTATGTGAACTACACATCCGAAGCAGTCTTTGCCGATGGTGTACTGATTCCAGGCGAAGATTATGTGGTCATTAAGTAGAGGGGGTGGGGCCATGCGTCCGCAGCGCAAGCATACTTATGTGACGTTTAGTCAGATGCAGAAAATCGGCGGCTTCCTTTTTACACTACCGTTTGTAGTTGGGTTCATCCTCTTCTTTGCCTATCCATTTATACAGGCGATCATTCTCAGCTTTAATGAGTTAGTTCTGACCAGCGAAACCTTCGAGCTGCAGTGGAGAGGTTTGTATAACTACGGCTATGCCCTGCAGGTACATCCAGAGTTCTCTCGTGTATTCACAGAAGTGTTGGTTAAGCTGGCTACGGAACTGCCGTTAATTCTGGGATTTAGCTTCTTTGCAGCGACGATTCTCAACCAGAATTTTAGGGGCAGAGCGTTAGTAAGAATGCTTTTCTTTCTGCCGGTAATTCTTGGTTCGGGCGTTGTCATGAAGCTGGAGATAAATGACTACTCTCAGATAATGCTCGATGCTGTCCGCCAGAGTTCATCAGTCTTCCAAGGCCCAGCTCTGCAAGCCATGTTTGAGTCGGCACGCCTGCCCGACGGAATGGTAGAGTACATCGTTAGTGCCATTGAAAGCCTACCAGCGGTTATCAGAGCTTCAGGCGTGCAGATCCTGATATTCTTGGCCGGTCTTCAGTCAATCCCCAGAGAGATCTACGAAGCAGCTGATGTAGAAGGAGCCACTCCCTGGGAACAGTTCTGGTTGATTACCTTTCCCATGTTGACACCGTTGATTCTCACCAACACAGTATACACCATAGTTGATTCGTTCACTGCGATGAACAACGAGTTAGTGATTCTCATACGAGAAACGATGCTTCGAGGGGCGGGTTATGGTGTAAGTATGGCCATGGCGATGTTGTACTTCGCAGCCATAACCCTGATCTTGATCATCGTGTTCGCAGCCTTGTCTAGACGTGTCTTCTACCATGTGTGACCAGTGAAGGGGGGAGTAATTGTGTCGATTGCGATGCGAGAAAGACTGAAAAAGACATTCTATTCTCTGCTTCGTACGGTGCTGCTAATTGGTATCTGTTATGTGATTCTGCTGCCGATTATTCATCGCTTGTCCACAGCCCTAATGAGTATCGAGGACCTATACGATCAATCGGTGCGGTGGATTCCCCGCAATCCCACCCTGCGTAATTTCCGTCTAGTCTGGGAGCACATGGACTATGTCCGTTCCTTAGGGAGAACTTTCTTCTTGTCAGCTTTTACCAGTGCACTCAACCTAGCGGCTTGCGCCATGGTGGGTTACGGGCTTGCACGTTTTCGGTTTCCCGGCAGCGGCATTATCTTTGGTTTGGCCATCTTTACTCTTGTCGTCCCTCCACAGTTGATCATGGTTCCGATGTACCTCAATTTCCGTTTCTTTAACCTCTTGGGACTCTTAAGAGAGCCGATTAACCTCATCGGTACTTATTGGCCATTTGCACTGATGTCGGGTACCGCCACGGGGTTTCGCTGTGGGCTTTACATCTTCATTATGAGACAGTTCTTTAGGGGGATGCCGAAGGCACTTGAAGAAGCCGCCTATATTGATGGTGCGGGACTGTTTACAACTTTCATTCGCGTCATGCTGCCTGGTGCGGTGCCAGGCCTGCTTGTCACTTTCTTATTCTCTTTTGTCTGGCAGTGGAACGACTATCTTTATGTAACGCAGTTTATGCCCGGTCAAAGTTTCTTACCTCAAGCCTTAGAAGGAGCAGCTAACAAAGTCGCCCGGGCTATCGACGAAGCAGATGCACTGGCATCAACTAGTGGTTTTTTGGATGACCATTTCTACTCGCTGATCAACAACGCGGGTATGCTCCTGGTCATCGTCCCGCTGCTGATCCTATACCTGTTCCTGCAGCGTTACTTCGTCGAGAGTATCGAGCGGACTGGAATTGTGGGTTAGGAGGTATGGGTAATGAATAGGGCGGTTGCAGTCTTTGCGGTGGTCTTATTGCTGCTTGTTTCTACTCCAATAACAAGAGCGGAGGATATGCCGATGCTGAAAGATGTTTATGCGGATTATTTCAAGATCGGATTTGCTGCAAACTCGGCCTTTTGGCTTGACGAAGATCTTTTGGGCCATTTTAACTCGGTGACATCGGAAAACAACATGAAATGGGAGGCGCTTCAGCCTCGGCCAGGTGTCTTTCGGTTTGGGAGTGCAGATGCGCTTATAGACTACGCCGAAAAGAACGGGATGGAAGTCATTGGCCACACTCTAGTTTGGCACAGCCAAACGCCAGACTGGGTCTTTGAAGACGATCAAGGTAAGCCACTTACACGCGAAGCACTCTTAGAGCGTATGGAGAATCACATCAAGACTGTGATGGGGCGCTACAAAGGGCGTATCAAAGGCTGGGACGTCGTCAACGAGGCGGTCGAGTATAACTCTGAGACGGGTAAGTGGGAACTGCGCGATACGAAGTGGCGCCAGATTATTGGCGACGATTACATCGAATATGCCTTCCGTTTCGCTCATGAGGCAGATCCTGATGCTGAGCTCTACTACAATGACTATAACAGTACTGATCCGGGCAAGCGCGATGCAATTTATGCTCTTGTAAAGAGCCTGCTCGACAAAGGCATCCGAGTTGATGGTATCGGGATTCAGGGGCACTGGGAGATTGATTCACCCTCTGAGGCTCGCATCAGAGAAGCAATTGAGAAGTATTCTTCCCTGGGTGTCAAGGTACACATCACAGAACTAGATGTGAGTGTATACTCTTGGAATGACCGCACAGACCGCTATGCAACGGGCCTGCCCGAGGACATGGCCGCTCGTCAAGCAGAGCGATATGCCTCCATTTTTAAGATTTTCAGAGAGTATGCCTCGGTCATCGAACGTGTCACTTTCTGGGGTGTGCGAGACAACAACAGCTGGAAGAACAACTTCCCTGTTCCGGGCAGGAAGGATTATCCGCTCTTATTTGATAAAGACGGCCAGCCTAAGCCTGCTTTTTGGGCCGTGCTTGATCCATCAAGACCATGGCAGGAAGTCCGGGATGAACACGGATATGCACCTGCTGGCCCGAAGTGGCACAACGCAGCTCTAAATCGGCCTGTCACGGCTAGTATTGCAGAGGACAAGGCTCAGCGTGCAGTAGATGGGCTGGACAATACCAGCTGGCAGGTTGATGGCGAACCGCCCTATTACTTGACAGTCGATTTGGGTCAGCCCACTGTAATCGAACGCTGGGTTGTGAAAAACACCGGAGCTGGAGTAACAGGCAGGACGCTTCCCGGTGATGAACTGTTTAACGCCCGTGCTTACACACTACAGGTAAGCCAAGATGGGCAGTCTTGGACAGACGTCGATGAAGTGAAGGATAACACTGCCAATATTACTGACCGTACTATAGAGCCAGTTGAGGCGCAGTATGTGCGGCTGGTGATTTTGGAGCCCACTTCAATTTCTGGAAACAACCGCACTAGTATCGTCGAATTTGCCGTGTATACCAAGGAGTGAGGGGACTATGAGGTATCGCAGGCTGGTTTGGCTTGTCGGACTGCTCTGGTTGTTAGTCAGCGGCTTAACGGTGGCACAGACTAGTGTGCTCTATGAGCGGCGCATTACCTACCAGGACTACTTGGCAGAATACCAAGGAGCGCCCCGTCCGCAGGTGGAGATTGTTATTCCGGCTGTAGCGTTTAGAGCTGCAGCCAACCGATTCCAGATTCTAACAAATTATGAAGGTTACGACGGGAGAGTTCTTTGGACTGATGAGCGGGGATATATCGAATGGGAAGTAGATGTACCTCAAGCGGGGCTATACAACCTAGAAATCACATATTATCCGGCTGAAGGCCGCGGAACGACCATCGAACGAGAGATTCAGATCAATGGTGAGTCGTTATTCGAAGGTGCGGATTATCTCCGTTTTCACCGAATCTTTGGAGACGCAGGGCCCTCGTTGTTTGACGCGGTGGGCAATGAGATTCGGCCTCGTCAGATTGAAAAGCCACAGTGGCGCACGGTGTACTTAACTGACACCCTAGGATATGAATTAAAGCCTTACCAGTTCTACTTCAAAGAGGGTAAGAACACTATCCGTCTTGTCTCATTGGCAGAACCTCTGGTCATTGCTGAGCTTCGCCTCTGCCAAGCCGAAGAGCCACTGCCCTACGATGAAGCAATGGCAGGGGTTAGTTCATCTCAAGTACCTAAGGGCGATGTGTTCATAAAGATCCAAGCTGAGGACAGCACGGTTCGTTCTAGTCCCTCGCTATTTGCGGTGCACGATCAAGGTGACCCAACAACCGAGCCTTACGATCCCGCCAAGATCCGTTTGAACTCGATTGGTGGCCACCGCTGGCAGGAGACCGGAGACTGGATTGCCTGGGAGTTTGAGGTCCCTGAAGACGGTTACTATGAGATTGCCTTCAAAGCCAAGCAGAATCTGAACAGAGGAGTTTTTAGCAATCGCCGTATTATGATTGATGGCCGTGTTCCTTACGCAGAGCTGGAGGCCGTGCCCTTCAACTTCAGTGCCCGTTATGAGCTGAAGCGCCTTGGAGAAGATACGCACGACTCTCCGTTCCTGTTCTACTTGACCAAAGGTAAGCACGAGTTGTTGATGGAAGCGGTACTAGGTGAATGGGGACCGCTGATCAGCATGACAGAAGCATCGCTTTACGAACTTAACACACTGTACCGCAGTATCATCATGATCACCTCTGTCAATCCCGACCCTATGCGCAGTTACCAGCTGGAGCAGCGTGTTCCGGATCTCTTGGCTAGACTTGGCCAGCAGGCAACCGAGCTAAGGAAGATTGCAAGTGAACTGGAGCGCATTACAGGTGATCGGGGCGGACAGACCGCTACACTTCTCGATATTGCGCGGATGTTGGATAGAATGGTGAAGCGTCCTGATTCCATTCCTAACCTGCTCCAAGAATACCGTGACGCAATCGGTAATCTGGGGACATGGATTATGAATGCGCGCAAGCAGCCGCTGCAGATTGATTATATTATCGTGGCTTCACCGGGACAGGCAATGCCGCGCGTTCAGCCTCGGTTCTGGGAGGTTGCACTGCACGAGCTTCGGGCCTTCATTGCCTCGTTTACACATGATTACACCAGTATCCACAGTGTATCAGAACTAGAGGATACGCGGCAAACGACTGATGAGAACACGATTAAAGTCTGGATCGGGCTGGGCCGTGACCAGGCACAGATTCTAAAGCAAATGATTGAAGATACGTTTACTCCCGAAACGGGTATTAGGGTCGATCTAGAGCTGGTTACAGCTATGGAGCAGCTTTTGGTTCCTTCGACCATTGCTGGTACCAACCCGGACGTGGCTATCGGGGCAGCTAACATGGACCTGGCTTTTCGGGGTGCAGTAGTAGACTTAACCCAATTCCCAGACTTCCCTGAAGTTGCTCAGCGTTTTAAGAAATCTGCGCTTTTAGCATTCCGTTTTAGAGATAAGGTCTTTGCTCTGCCAGAGATGCAGAGCTTCCCGATGTTGTTCTATCGGAAGGACATCTTGTCTGAGCTCGGCTTAGACGTGCCACAGACATGGGACGACGTGTACCGGATTCTGCCTGAGCTGCAGAATCATCACTTGGAGTTCGGGATTTATCCGAGCATCTACACGTACATCCAGTTCCTGTATCAAAAGGGTGTTGCTCTGTATCAAGAAGATGTAATTGCAGCCAATCTGGAGGCAGAAGCAGCTATCGCTACCTTCGAAGAAATGACAAACCTTTATACTCAATCGGGGCTGCCTCTCCAGTATAATTTCATCAACCGCTTCCGCATGGGTGAGATGCCCATCGCTATCGCTAACTACGGTGAGTACAATACCCTAACCATTTTTGCGCCCGAGCTGCGGGGCCAATGGGGAATGGCGCCCATCCCAGGTGTGCGGCAGCCTGATGGCACTATTAACCGCACAGTGCCAGTTGCCCAAGATGCACTTGTGATCCGCACCGATGGGACCGGAACTGTGATGATGCCCAGTGGAACGACTGGTTCTATCATTCTGGCCAAATCAACAAAGCAGGATAAGGCATGGGAGTTCTTAAAGTGGTGGACCCGGACTGATACGCAAGTACGTTTCGGAAGAGAACTCGAAGCGCTGATCGGGCCGGCTGCGCGTTATGCCACGGCAAACGTAGAAGCGATGCAGCAGCTGCCTTGGCGTGTAGAGGAGCGGGAACAGCTCATGCTGCAGTGGGATTGGGTGGAAGGTATCCCACCGGTCCTAGGCGGCTATTATGTGACACGTCAGTTTGACTGGCTGTTTAGAGCCGTAGTACTCCACAATGAGCCGATCCGCGAGTCGGTTCTAGATTATAGCCGGGAGATAAACCGAGAAATGGCGCGCAAACGTGCTGAATTTGAGCTCGAAACCGACCTAGAGGATTTGGACGATAAGTGGAAAGAGCTCTACTGGGATCACTACACTCACGTCTATCGGCTTGATTGGGAGCCTCAGGAAATCGATCCTGAGTATCGGGCCATATTAGAGCGCCTAGGGCTGCTTCTGGAGGAGGAAGGGGCATGAACCTATCACAACTCTGGTCAGAAATGAAGGCCAACCGCACTTCGTACCTATTTATAGCACCCTTTATGGTCATCTTCGCCATCTTTGTCATTGTACCGATCTTGGTATCAATTGGCCTCAGTTTTACCTATTTCAACATGGTGCAGCCGCCGCGCTGGGTAGGTTGGCAGAACTACTTGACGCTTTTTCTTGAAGACGAGATTTTCTTAATCGCCGTAAAGAATACCCTTCTGTTTGCGGCGATTACAGGCCCAATCAGTTATTTCATGTGCTTCGTCTTTGCTTGGCTCATCAACGAGCTGAATCCAAAGATCAGGGCAGTTCTGACACTGCTGTTCTATGCACCTAGTATCTCGGCTAACGCATACATGATTTGGCTTGTGATCTTTAGTGGTGACGCGTACGGTTACATCAACGGAATCCTCTTGTATTGGGGCGTTATCGATAAGCCCATTCAGTGGCTGGTTGATCCTAACTGGATGATGCCCATAGTCATCATGGTTGCGCTGTGGATGAGTCTCGGTGTAAGTTTTCTGACCTTCATCGCGGGACTGCAGGGTATCGATGACATGTACTACGAAGCAGCGGTCATTGACGGAGTTAGAAACCGCTGGCAGGAACTGTGGTACATCACTCTGCCTTTGATGAAGCCCCATTTGATGTTCGGCGCGATTATCAGTATCACGAATTCATTTGCTGCTGCAGGCCAGATTCAGGCTCTTACCGGCCAAACTCCAACAGACTGGGCCACGTGGACCATCATGCAGCACATCAATGACTATGGGTATGTACGCTACGAAATGGGATACGCATCGGCCATGGCTGTTCTGCTCTTTATTACCATGGTGTTAGTGCAGCGCCTCGTACAGCGCCTCTTGGCAAAGCTCGCTTAGCCGCATAGGAAGGAGGAGGGAACATGAAGTTTAGTCTTCGACGCAGACGACTAGCTCGCTCTACAGGGGGCGATTTGGCTATCTTTACCGTACTTGGTGCGGGTGCATTGTTTATGTCTCTGCCTATGATATATACCATCTGCCAGGCCTTTAAGCCCTTGAATGAGCTGTTTATCTTTCCACCTCAGTTCATTCCACGTCATCCAACCTTGGATAATTTCCGGGATCTGTTTATACTGATGGGCCAGAGCTGGGTACCTGTAACACGTTACTTGTTCAACTCGCTGTTGATTGTCGGTCTGGGAACGGCAGGTAACGTGCTCCTGGGATCGCTTTGCGCCTATGCTCTGGCAAAACACAACTTCCCCGGGAAGCGGCTGGTCAACAACCTGATCCTGTTTTCGTTGATGTTTGCCGGATCGGTACTTCTGATTCCACACTACTTGACTATGTCTTTTCTAGGATGGATCAACACCTACGCAGCCATCGTTGTGCCAGCATGGGGTGCCACCTTGGGAGTATTCTTGATGAGAAACTTCATCGAGCATATGGTGCACGATACTCTGCTTGAAGCGGCCCGTATTGACGGTGCCAGCGAGTTTTTCTGTTACTGGCGGGTCGTAATGCCAATTGTACGTCCTGCATGGCTGACGCTGATCATTCTCAGCTTCCAGCAGCTTTGGGGTAATGATGGTTCTCTCTTCTTGTACGCAGAAGAACTGAAGCCGATGCCCTATGCACTCAACCAAATCATCGGCGGTGGAGTCGGGCGAGCCGGCGTCGCTGCTGCGGTCTCAGTTATTCTGATGATTGTTCCCATTACAATTTTCATAATCAACCAGAGCCAGATTGTTCAGACTATGGGAACCAGCGGTATTACAGGAGAATAGGTGTTGGGCAAAAGGGGAATGGAGTGCGAGGAGGCTGGGCGCTCCATCCGTCCAAGCCGTGCATATCCTAACATTAGGTATGTACTGCGTCGGATGGAAGGAGGGAAACCATGAAGTCGACTCCAATCCTGCCTTCAGTAGAAGGAGGGTTCGTGCTGCCCGAAGACGAGTATACCGATGAGCAGCTGGAGCAGATTAAGTTGTTGGCCCGGCTTGTTCATGCCGAAGCTCGAGGTGAGCCTTATTTGGGTCAGGTAGCTGTAGCAGCAGTAGCCCTTAATCGACTTAAGCATCCTGATTTCCCTGATACGCTTTGGGAAGTGGTTTACCAACCTCGTCAGTTTGAGGTGGTAGCCAACGGCAGCATTAATATGCTTCCCAATAATCTAGCTTATCAGGCGGCTCTAGAAGCTCTTGAAGGTTACGATCCCACCGATGGCGCGCTGTTCTTCTGGAACCCGCGTAAAGTGCCGCCGTCAAGCTGGGTCTGGACTCGTCCAGTTCGCCTACAGATTGGCGAGCATGTCTTTGCCTCATAAAAAAAGCCCCCGTGTGGGGGCTTTTTTATATCCTTAGAAGACTTCAGCCAGACGCTT
>ERZ773359.2030-NODE-2030-length-26426-cov-19.829737_pt1 | contig 26426 bp, 31 predicted proteins | sample MGYA00374955_ERZ773359 | MGnify/ENA primary metagenome ERZ773359 (study PRJEB29098, sample SAMN04486028) | biogas fermenter metagenome | study: EMG produced TPA metagenomics assembly of the Biogas fermentation microbial communities from Germany - Plant 4 DNA1...
AGAAGAGGAGAGATGAGCTTAGATGAGTTTGAGGAAAGTTGTGTTAGATGAGCGTGAGATCCCACAGGTATGGTACAACCTGCAGGCAGACCTGCCGCCCCTACCACCCCCACTCCATCCTGTAACCCGTGAACCTCTCAAACCTGATGATTTGGCTGATATTTTTCCGCCTGATCTGATCGCACAGGAGGTATCCAGGGAACCCTATATCGATATTCCCGGTGAGATTATGGACCTTTACCGCGCCTATAGGCCCACACCCCTTTACCGTGCCCTAAGATTGGAACAGGAGTTGCAGACACCGGCACAGATCTATTATAAATACGAGGGTGTCAGTCCGGCCGGGAGCCATAAGTTAAATACGGCTATTCCGCAGGTCTATTACAACAAAAAGGCTGGAATCAGGTGTTTAACAACTGAAACAGGTGCCGGACAGTGGGGGAGTGCTCTCAGTATTGCCTGCCGTTTTTTTGGTCTGGAATGCAGGGTGTATATGGTGCGGGTCAGCTACGACCAAAAGCCCTATCGCCGCTCCTTTATGGAGGCTTATGGTGCTCAAGTGATTGCCAGTCCCAGTCAGGAAACAAACACCGGGAGAAAGGTGCTGGCAGAACAGCCTGATACACCGGGCACTCTGGGAATTGCAATCAGTGAAGCAGTGGAGGAGGCTGTTCAAGATCCGGACACCAATTATTCATTGGGAAGTGTATTAAACCATGTGCTTCTCCACCAGTCTATAATCGGGCAGGAAGCCAAACTGCAGATGGAAAAGGTGGGGTGTTATCCTGATCTGGTTATCGGCTGTCATGGAGGGGGAAGTAATTTCGGTGGTCTTGTTGCTCCATTTGCCTGTGATAAAATGAAAGGGCAAAATGTGCGTCTGATGGCTGTTGAGCCGTCATCCTGTCCCACACTGACAAAGGGCGAATACCGCTATGATTACTGTGATGCTGCAGGTTTCACTCCTTTGATCAAGATGTACACCTTAGGGTACAGGTTCACACCTCCGGGTATCCATGCAGGCGGCCTGCGCTACCACGGAGCAGCTCCTTTTGTCAGCAGTTTGCTTAACAATGGATTGATTGAAGCACAGGCATACCCGCAGACTGAGGTTTTTCAAAGCGCAATTCTCTTTGCCCGCAGTGAAGGAATCCTTCCCGCGCCTGAATCAGCCCACGCTATTCATGCAGCTATACAGGAGGCTCTGTCAGCTAAGGAGGCAGAGGAAGAAAAGGTGATCCTGTTTGGTCTGAGCGGGCACGGCTGCTTTGATCTGACCGCCTATGATGATTATCTGGCAGGCAGATTGAATAATGTCTAACAAACACAAAAGCTTTGTAAAAGCAGGTGATTGATGAACGGTAATTATTAAAGATAGGGGAATGAGTGATGGGGCTCCTTTACAGGGCAGCCCCATCATCTTTTTTGTTTGCACTGGGAATCTTCCATTGCGGCTGAATACCTGGTAGTGTAAAATCTTTGGTGAGCGATGAATGTCCTATGGTAGATACTATGCTTCGTTGACACTGGGAAGTTTTGCGTGTTAGAATAACCTAAATGTTTTATGGAAGAGGAAGAGACACGATATGAAATTACACGGTACGATGCAGATTAATGACCGAGGACACCTGGAGATCGGTGGTTGTGATGCGGTAGATCTGGTTGCAGACTTTGGCAGCCCTCTGATTGTGATCGATGAGGCTCTGCTGCGGGAAAACTGCCGCAGGTACAGAAATGCATTTGCTAATGACAATACTGCTGCGGTTTTTTATGCATCGAAGGCCTTATTGACCACTGCTGTGGCCAGGATAATAGATGAAGAGGGACTTGGATTGGATGTGGTTTCCGGAGGGGAACTAACAATAGCTTTAGCTGCAGGATTTCCACCGGAAAAGATCATGCTGCATGGAAATAACAAATCTCCGGCAGAGATTAAATTTGCTTTAAACTGTGGTGTTGGCAGAATTGTTGTTGACAATCCTTATGAATTGGCATTGTTGGAAGAAATCAGCGCAATGAAAGGATGCCGGCCATCAGTCCTGCTCAGGCTTGCCCCGGGAGTTGATGCCCACAGCCATTCTTACATAACCACAGGAAAAAACGATTCTAAATTCGGTTTTAATATTGCCGGTGGAGATGCCCTCAAAGCTGTTAAATCAGTGTTAAATTCCCCTCACCTAGAACTGAAAGGTATTCACTGCCATATCGGCTCTCAGATCCATGAACTAGATGCCTTTCGCAGCGCTGCCCAGGTGATGATGGATTTTCTGCAGGAGGCCAGGAAAGATACAGGATGGACAGCTGAGGAATTAGACATGGGAGGTGGTCTTGGGGTTTACTACACCGCTGTGGATACACCACCAACCATTGAAGAATATGCCAGAGCCCTTCAAGAGGTTGTTGACCAGAAGTGTCAGGAACACAGCTTCCCCAGGCCCCGCGTTTTTGTGGAACCGGGTAGATCCATCATCAGCCCTGCAGGAACCACACTTTATACACTGGGAAGCAGCAAGGAAATCCCGGGTATCAGAAAATATGTGGCAGTTGATGGTGGTATGGTCGACAACCTGCGCCCTGCTCTTTATCAGGCTGAGTATGAGGGGATGGTCGCCAATAAAGCCGGGGAACAGGCGGTAGAAAAAGTGGCTGTCACCGGACGCTGCTGCGAATCTGGAGATATGCTGATTTGGGATCTTGCTGTACCCCACATTGAACCCGGTGATCTGCTGGCTGTATCCTGTACAGGCGCTTATACATATTCTATGTCCAGCAACTACAATGCTCTGCCGCGACCGGCCATTGTGCTGGCTGCTGATGGCAGAGCGGAGATTATTGTGGAAAGGGAAAATTGGGGGGACCTGGTCAGGCTGCACCGCATTCCTGATCACCTCCTATAGTGGTAATCATTACTGGAGGATGATTTATGTTTGATCTGAATCCGACCCGTTTGCTGCTCTGGCTGCCTGCAGTGCTGATAGCTTTAACCTTTCATGAATACGCCCATGCCAGGGCTGCTGAGAGTTTGGGAGATTCCACAGCCCGCTATATGGGTAGAATGAGCCTTAATCCATTGGTTCATCTGGATCCCCTTGGTTTTATTTTGCTCCTTGTGGTGGGCTTTGGCTGGGCGAAGCCTGTTCCGGTAAATCCTTTGAATTTTAAGGGTGACCGCCAGAGGGGAATGATGCTGGTTGCGGCTGCAGGCCCCCTGATGAACATTTTTATTGCCTTTACAGCAGCACTGATCTTGAATCTGGCCCTGCCGGAAGCTGAAATGATGTACAGCAGTGCACCATTGGTACAGATTATGCGATCCATCGTTTATATCAATGTTTTTCTGGCTGTTTTCAATCTAATTCCAGTACCACCCCTTGATGGCTCCAAGGTGCTGGCAGGGCTCCTGAGGTCCGATGAAATCACCTATCAGTTGGGAAGGTATGGTCCAATTATTCTGCTGATTCTGATCCTGACCAATGTGGTGGGGGTGGTGTTGCTGCCGCTGTCCAATATACTGATCAGTTTTTTGTTCAAGATCGCACACCTGATAACCGCACCTTTTGTAGGGTTTTAAAGGAATATCATGGAAGAAGGGATGGCAATGAAAAGGGATACTATTTTGAGCGGGATGCGTCCCACAGGCAGGCTGCATCTGGGGCATTTGAGTGTGCTGGAAAACTGGCGACGGTTTCAAGAAATATACAACTGCTATTATATGGTAGCCAACTGGCATGCCCTGACCACTGCCTTTGATGATCCTGCCATAACCATAGATGCTGCCAGGGAGATGGTTATGGACTGGCTGATGGTGGGAATTGATCCGGAGAAGAGTACCATCTTTGTACAATCTGAAGTAAAGGAACATGCTGAACTCCACCTGCTGCTTTCCTTGATCACACCCACATCCTGGCTGGAGCGCTGCCCTACATATAAGGATCAGGTACAGCAGTTCAGGGAACAGGGTAAAGATATCACTACATACGGCTTCCTGGGATATCCTCTGCTGATGGCTGTGGATATCATAATTTATAAAGCGAACCTGGTTCCTGTGGGGGAGGATCAGCTGCCTCACCTGGAGTTCTGCAGAGAGGTGGTGCGCCGTTTCAATCATCTCTATTCAAGGGAGGTTTTTCCCGAACCCCAGGCTTATCTGTCAGAGGTGGCCATGATCACAGGGCTTGATGGCAGGAAGATGAGCAAGAGCTATGGAAATGAGATTCCTCTCTATTCCAACCCGAAAGAGATCCAATCAAAGGTTAGGATGATGGTCACAGATCCTGACCGGATCCATGCCAGTGACCCAGGGCACCCTGATATTTGTACTGTTTCCTCTTTCCACAAAATATTTAATAAATCCGCTTTTCTGGAAATGGAGGAGGACTGCAAAAAGGGAAGGATCGGTTGTGTGCACTGTAAAAAGGGCCTGGCTAAAGCATTGATAGATTATTTATCTCCTTTTTGGGAGCGGAGGCATGAGTTGGAACGGAATCCCAACTATGTCTGGGATGTTCTGTATGAGGGTAATAGATCTGCCCGCCGCAAGGCAAGGCAGACCATGGAAGAAGTACGGGCGGCGATGGGATTTGAAATACCAGGTTCAACTGGAGATTTATAAGGGGCCGCTGGAGCTCCTTTTAAAGCGTGTCACCAGGGAAGAACTGCCTGCAGAGCAGATTTCTGTCTCTGCGATTATTGATCAGTTTGTTGAATATTTGTCGGGAATCGCTATTGATATAGAAGAGGGCAGCCGTTTTTTGTACCTGGCGGCTGCTCTTCTCGCGGTGAAGGCGAGGCTGCTGCTGCCCTGCCATGGTGATGAGGAAAAGGAAGAGGATTATTTATGGGATGAGGACCATGAGGGGGGGCTGTCGGAGTCTGCTATTAATGAATATCTTGTGTTTCGGGAAGCAGCAGCTTCTCTGGAGAAAAGAGCCAAAAAATGGAGAATGTCCCATAGGAGACCTGTTGTCAGGGAGAGAGTTCCTGTGGAAAGGTGTTCCGGGGATGATCTAACCCGGCTAGTTAAGGCCTTTCAAGGTGTGCTCCAGCGCATCTCTTCCCCTCTAGAACCCTATGTTGTGGAAGGGATTACCTTTAATATTGATGAAGTCATGGAGCAACTCTTCACCAGGATCCAAACTAATCCTGATGGTCTTAGTTTTAAAGATATATTTAATAAAACATCTGGAAAGGAAGAGGTGATCATCACCTTTTTAGCGGTATTAGAGTTAATCTATCAAGGAAAGGTGAGTGTCCGGCAGGATGTTGCAGAGGAAGTACTGCTTATTCCTGGGTAGGAGGGTGAATTAAAGATTGACCGTTATCTTCCCTGAAGAAGCTATGGCTGTTTTGGAATCATTGATTTTTGTCTCCTCCAAACCGGTAACTGCTGCTGCCTTAAGCCGGATTACCGGTTATGCTGAAGAGGATGTGGAACTGCTTCTCGAACAACTGGCAGAGCTCTATGAACAGCCAGGGCACGGGTTGAAATTGAGCCGAGTTGCAGGTGGTTATCAGTTGGTTACCCGCCCTGAATACTCACCATATGTTGAAAAGATGCTAAAGGAAAAATCCAAAGAACCACCACTTTCCCAGGCGGCCATGGAAACGCTGAGCATCATAGCTTATTACCAGCCTGTGACCAGGGCAAAAATTGAGGCTGTGAGAGGTATTCGGGTGGATCATATTCTGGCAAATCTAATAGAGAGAGGATTGATCAAAGAAGTCGGGCGGGGAAGCGGTCCAGGCAGGCCTGTGCTCTATGGATCCACACAAAAGTTTTTAGAATACTTTGGACTGAATGATTTAGGTGATCTGCCTCCTCTGTCTGAGCTGGCAAACAACGGGAACAATATAAAAAAATAGTATATTATTGAGGTTGAGCGCAAAAGTTAATAACAAGGACCATGCAGGCAGTTGTGAGGTGTTTTTGTTGCATGTCTTGTTAATCATCCTGTTGATTATATCATTTTTGGGGATCTTGCCTGTGGAGGTCCGTTTTTTTTATCACGGATGGTCTAGTGGTCACTCACTTTTAATCAGATTAGAATTCTTTGAGGGAAGAGTAGGTATCGGAAAAAAGATTGCATTGGGGCAGAACGGTTATTATGGGGGACACAGATTGGCTTTCCTGGAAAAAACAAAAATTGGTGCTCCTTTTCAAAGGTTTTTTTGGGAGCGGCTGCGCTTTCCCCGAACATCACGTGATATGTTGAGAGCTTATTATCATTATCGAAAACTGCTCTATTATCTGAAGGGATTTTTGGAAAGAGGTTGCTGCAAACAGCTTCATTGGGAAACGGAATTGGGGTTTCAGGATTATGCGCTGACCGGTATGGCTGTAGGACTGACCTGGGCCGGAAAAGGCGCAGTTTTGGGATACATGTCCCGCTCTATGAGGATTGAACAAAATAATGTACGTGTCAGTGTTATCCCCCGCTTCGGTAAGAGGTGCCTCACTAGCTGTTTCCACTGTATATTTAAAACCCGTTTGGGTCATATTATAGTTACGTTAAGTCGTTTTTTCATCTGGTTGATTAAAATAATATGGGAAAATAAGAAGAGGTGACAGGATTTGGCGGACCATCCCATTGAAACTTTGATGAAAACTGCTATGGAGAGCATTAAGGACATGATTGATGTGAACACCATTGTTGGCGATCCTGTCGAAACACCTGATGGCAGTGTAATTATGCCTGTTTCCCGGGTTTCCTGCGGCTTTGCTGCCGGTGGTGCAGATTACCATCCCAATGGAGAAGGGGGGCACAGCCAGGGAGAACTGCCTTTTGGCGGAGGAAGCGGTGGAGGTGTATCAGTTCGACCGGTTGGTTTTCTTGTTGTAGGGCAAAATCAGATCCGGCTGCTGCCTGTTGATGGTAATGCCATAGCGGATCGTCTGGTTGATCTTGCACCTGAAATAATGGATAAGATCCAGTTAATGATGCAGCAGAAACAGCAGCAGGAACAACAACCTCCACAGCAGAATCCAGTAATATAACAAAAACTTATTTAAGTGAAACTCCTTCATCTTATTGAAGGGGTTTTTTTATGGTTATAAGCAGGGAACTTATTTTTCTTGGCGAATTATACAGTTCGGGAGTGAAACTGGAAGATGATAGGTGATAGGATTTCTTTTACTAGATGCTGTCTATTGTTTATTTTAATTTTCCTGCTAGCTATCCAACTTTTCTGTTTGCCCCAGGTTGAAGCTGGTACCGGGGAACCGGACATACAAGCAAAGGCTGCTGTCTTAATTGATGAAAGCTCTGGTCGGGTGCTTTTTGCAAAAAATCCCCATCAGAGGTTACCCCAGGCCAGCACCACCAAGATGATGACCTGCCTTTTGGTAATTGAGAACGGGGATTTAGACAAGGAAGTCAAGATCAGCAAATATGCCGCAGAAACAGGAGAAAGCTCCATCTGGCTGGAGGAAGGGGAGGTTCTGACCAGAGAGGATCTGCTCTATGCTCTGATGCTGGCTTCTGCCAATGATGCTGCTGTAGCCTTAGCGGAAAGTGTTGCAGGAAGTGAAGAAAAATTTGTTGAACTGATGAATAAACGGGCCAGGGAGTTAAAGTTAAATAACACTCATTTTATTAATCCCCATGGTCTTGATGCTGATGGTCATTACAGCAGCGCCTATGATTTGGCTCTTTTAGCACGTGAGGGTTTATCCAATGAACTTTTTAGCAGTGTGGTAACCACTATGGAAAGGTGTGTACCCTGGTCAGGTCACCCGTGGGATCGGTATCTTTATAACAGAAACAGACTGCTCACAACATACAAGGGTGCCCGCGGTGTGAAAACCGGTTATACCAGCAACGCAGGTTTGTGCCTGGTGGGAGCTGCCCAGCGTGGGAAATTAAAGCTGATCTCTGCTGTTATGAACTCCCCCAATGTTTATGATGATACTCAAAAGCTGTTGGATTATGGGTTCAGTAAATTTGAAGCTGTAGTTGTTGAAGAATCGAAACAGGTTCCCGATGTAAAAGTAAAAAAGGGAACCAAAACATCAGTCAGGATTATGCCGGAACGGGAGGTTGTTGTAGCAGTACTTCCCGAGGAAAAGGAACAGCTTTCATTTAAACTGGAAATACCTGATCAACTGGAAGCGCCTGTTAAAATGGGTGAAGTAGTGGGTAAAGGCAAGGTCTTTTTAAATGGTAAGGAATTAACAGAAATAGACTATATGGCTCAGGAAGCAGTACCTAGAAAACCTCCTATCTGGACGAGATTTTTTAACTGGCTCAAGTCAATCTTTTCCTAATAGTATTCTGTCATTATCTGGTATTATATGAAAAGCCGAGCTCAGGTCTATTTATTTAACCTCCTACATAAAGGTGAAAGAGGAAGCAACTGGAGGAGGGGAAATAAATGCTCAACCTGATTTGGCTTTTTTTAATATTAACCGGTCTTATTGCTGCTGCTTTTAACGGCAGGATCGATGTGGTTACCGAAACCTGTTTTTCGGCTGCTAATGAAGGTGTTAAGGTTTGTTTGGATCTGATCGGGTTGATGACCCTTTGGTTGGGTATGCTGGAAATCGCCCGACAGGCAGGGCTAGTCAGGGTGCTTTCCCGCTTATTACAGCCGTTAACTCGCCTTCTTTTTCCCGGAGTGCCTCCAAACCATCCGGCTCTGGGTGCCATTCTTATGAACATCAGTGCTAATATCCTGGGGTTGGGCAATGCTGCCACACCCTTTGGCCTTAAAGCCATGGAGGAACTGCAGAAACTTAACCCCCGCCCTGATACAGCAACCGATGCTATGTGCACTTTTTTGGCGGCGAATACATCCTGTATTACTCTTGTTCCTGCTACTATTGTGGGGGCACGTGTAGCAGCAGGTTCTGCCAGCCCCACAGAGATCGTGGGCCCCACTGTTCTTGCTACTGGTTTTTCAATGCTGGTGGTTCTCTCTGTTGATTACTGCTGGCGTAACTTCCTCAGAGCCAGGTATGGGAGGAAGGGAAGATGATTGAACAGATATTAAATGAGGTCTCCCGTTGGGCAATACCGTTTTTGTTCTTTGTTTTTCTCGTTGTTGGTTGGTTGCGCCGCGTTCCGGTTTATGAGGCATTTATTCAGGGGGCTGCAGAAGGTTTTCAAATCGCGGTTCGCATTATTCCTTATTTAGTAGCTATGTTTGTGGCTATTAAGATCTTCAGAGCATCTGGAGCGATGGAAGTTTTTATTCAGGTTTTTTCACCTGTTCTGGAAGTGATCGGCTTTCCCCCTGATGTGCTTCCCCTTGCAATAATGAGGCCACTGTCAGGCAGCAGTGCTCTGGGGCTGGCTATAGAGTTGATTCAAAATCATGGCCCTGACTCATTTATCGGAAGGCTGGCATCTGTTATGCAAGGAACCACTGATACTACATTTTTCGTATTAACGGTCTATTTCGGATCTGTGGGTATTAAGCGTTACCGCCATGCAGTGCATTTAGGGCTGTTAGCTGATCTCACAGGGCTGTTCGCGTCTTTGTTTATTTGCCATCTGATGTTCTCATGAGCTCTAGATCTTTAGGTTATCAATAATTACAACAATGGTCTTAATATGAAATATAGATAGTATTTGGCAGGAAAAACAAAGAAAAAGTCGAATAAATAAGTCTAAGGGGGGGTTATCATGAATATTGCCATCGTTGGGGCAGGACGAGGCGGACGCTCGATCCTTGCAGCAATCCACGGTTTATCTGATGTTAATTGTGTTGGTATTGCGGATCTAAGTGAGGGTTCTCCAGGTATGATTCTTGCGCATAAACTTGGTGTGAACAGATATAAAGATTTTTTGGAAATGCTGCGCCGGCACCAGCCTGATGTTGTTATTGAAGCAACAGGTGTACCAGAGGTTCAGAGATTGCTTCATGAGAACAAGCCGGAGAAAACAATTATTATCGATTCTTCTGCTGCTTTATTGATGATGACCATTGTGGAGTCTAAGGAAGAGATGATTAAAGAACTGAACGCACGGGCTCAACAGCTTGCAGCTATGTCTGATGAAATAAATGAGAATGTGAAACAGATCAGCGCAGCAGCTAAATCACTGGCACTTGGTGCTGAGAACCTGGCTGCACAGGGAAAGAACCTGGGTGATGTTGCTGATGCTGCTAGATCTCATGTTACAGCTACTGGAGAGGTGCTCAATTTTATTAAAAAGGTTGCTACCCAAACTAAGCTGCTGGGGCTTAATGCTGCCATTGAGGCAGCCCGAGCAGGGGAGCATGGGCGCGGTTTTGCCGTTGTAGCAGATGAGGTCAGGAAGCTGGCTGAGGATAGTGCGGTATCAGCTGAACAGATCGGTTCTATTTTGGGTAATATAGAGAATTCGGTGGGGGAAATCATTCAAGGGATCAAGGAGACTGCGGCAGTAAGTGCTGGACAGGCGGCAGCAACCGAACAGGTGGCTGAAACCATTTCCCAACTGGGGAGATTAGCCGGGGAATTGGAGAATGTGGCACACACTTTAGCAACACTTTCTTGAGGTGGTGAGGCAGAAATTACTTTACAGCGTTTGCAGAAGGTATTGGCTCAGGCAGGAATAGGCTCACGCCGCTACTGTGAGGAACTGATCCGTGCCCAAAGAGTCCTGGTCAATGATCAGGTTGCTGCATTGGGAATGAAGGTTGATCCAGGGCATGATAAAATATTGGTTGATGGTAAAGAGATAAAATTTCCGAAAAAGCACACTTATGTGTTGCTCTACAAACCAAAAGGTTATGTTTCTACAGTTAGGGACCCTCAGGGCAGGCCAAAGGTAACAGATTTGGTGCCTCTTTCCGGGGTCCGCCTTTTTCCTGTAGGGAGGTTAGATTATCAAACCAGCGGGCTGCTGCTGCTGACCGATGATGGGGAATTGGCCTATCTTTTGACCCATCCCCGTTTCGGTGTTTGGAAAACCTACCATGCGCTTGTAGAGGGGAAACCATCTCCCGATGCTCTGAAAATGCTGAGAAGGGGTGTGCTCCTTCCTGAAGGGAAAACATCGCCAGCCAAAATAAGTTTGCTGGGGATGAGGCCCAACAATAGGTGTCTGCTGGAGATCAGTCTGCGGGAGGGAAGAAAGCGTCAGGTCCGTAAAATGTGTGAGTTCATAGGCCATCCTGTGGTGGAATTGGAGCGCAAGAGCCTTGCTTTTTTGAATCTTGATGGGCTGCAGGTGGGGGAATACCGCTTTCTTAACAGTGAAGAGGTACAAAAATTAAAAACAATGGCAGTCAGGCAGGAAACCAATAACCGGCGGAGAAAATAGGATAGGTAAGTGCTTGGAAAGGAGAAATTGGATCTTGTATAAGAGAAAAAGTATTTTTTACCTTTTAGTGATTCTGTGTATTTTTCTTTTTATAGGAGGCTGCACTACAGCAGATGATCAAAACCAGCCTAAAACTGATGAGCAGGCTGTTGATATTGTGGTCACAGATGATTTTGGCAACCAAGTAAAACTGGATCATTATCCTGAACGAATAGTTTCACTTGTTCCCAGCAACACTGAGATTCTTTTTGCTCTTGGCCTGGGTGGAAAGGTTGTGGGTGTTACTACCTATTGTGATTACCCTGAGGAGGCAAAGGACAAACCCAAGATCGGCGATCTTACAGGAAATGTAGAGGAGATTGTAGCTTTAGAGCCGGATCTGGTATTGGCCAAGGGAATACTTAATGATGATGCTGTTAATAAACTGCGCAAATTAGATATACCGGTTCTCTGTCTGGATCCGGAAAGCATTGAAGGTGTCTACAGGGCTATCGAACTGATAGCTCAGGCTACCGGAACAAATGATAAAGGTGAGGAAATAATCGGGGAAATGAAAAAAAAGATTGACAGTGTTGAAAAAAAGGTGGCCAAGATCCCAGCAGAAGAGAGGCTGAGGGTTTTTATTGAGGTAGGCAGTGACCCCCTTTATACAGCGGGAAAAGACACCTTTGTGCATGAACTGGTTACTTTGGCCGGTGGTATTAACATCGCTGATGAACTTAGCGGCTATCAGATTTACAGCTCTGAGGCTGTAGTAAAAAATAATCCTGATGTTATATTGTCTGCAGACAGCTATTATGTGGATATAAAACAGGAGATCAAAAAACGTGCAGGCTGGGAGGAGATCAATGCTGTTCAGGAGGGAAAGGTAATCTATGAATTGGATACCAATCTCCTGAATAGACCTGGGCCCCGTTCTGCTTTGGCTTTAGAACTGATCGCCAAAGCTTTGTACCCTGAAATATTCCAAGACTGATAATAAGGATGAATATGATGCCCGGCAGTAAACAGTCCCATTTATGGAGATTTATTATTGTATTATTAGTTCTCCTAGTGGTTTCAGTAATATTTGGAGTCAGCCTTGGCAGCACAACTACCTCTCCTTCAGTGGTTGTCAAGGTGCTGCTTTCTCACATCCCAGGGCTGTCTTCCTGGTTAAGCGCAACAGATACCGCTGCTGACGCGATTATTTATAAGATCCGATTGCCGCGGGTGATTTTGGCTTTGTTTGTCGGTGCTGCCCTAGCTACAGCAGGGGCGGCGCTTCAGGGTTTGCTCCGCAACCCTTTAGCTGAGCCCTATACCATCGGTGTTGCCTCCGGAGCATCGGTAGGGGCGGCTCTGGTGATAGTTTTTATCGGAGGGGAATTGTTCGGAGTTGCTTTGCTTCCCTTAGCAGCCTTTTTGGGTGCCTTGCTGACCGCCCTGTTGGTCTATCGTTTGGCTTTAATCGATGGCCATATGGCTGTGGAGACCCTGATACTTGCCGGGGTAGTGATGAGCTCCTTTATGTCAGCTATTCTCTCTTATATGCTTACTCTGGCTGGAGAGAGTTTGCACCAGATCATCTACTGGTTAATGGGAAGCCTAGGTCTCAGGGGGAGTGAGTATTTTATTTATACCCTGCCTCTGTTGGTGGCCGGTGTTTTTCTGCTCTGTCTCTATGGTCGCGATTTAAACATACTGACCTTTGGTGAAGAAACAGCAGGGCAGTTGGGTATATCTGTGGAAAGGACAAAAAGGATTATACTGCTGCTGGCAGCACTTTTAACCGGTATCGCTGTTTCCCTGGCGGGTACCATCGGTTTTGTAGGATTAATCGTTCCTCACCTGGTACGCCTTATGTTGGGGCCTGACCACAGGGTACTGCTGCCGGTCAGTGCACTGGGTGGCGGTATTTTTTTAATTTGGGCTGATCTGGTGGCCAGAGTTGCCGCAGCACCTGTTGAACTACCGGTAGGTGTTGTTACTGCGTTTTTGGGTGCTCCCTTTTTTCTGTACCTGCTTCGCAACAGAAAACGCAGTGGTTATTAGGGAGTGTTGTCTAACTATTGCTTAAATAGAGGTGACAGCTGTATTGCAAGAACTGGCTATTAAAATACATGGTGTTGAATTCAGTTATGGCGCACATAATGTCCTGTTCGGCGTAAACCTTGATGTTGCACCAGGTAGTTTTTTGGGTATTATTGGACCCAATGCTGCAGGCAAGTCAACACTTCTCAAAACCATTGATGCAACTTTAAAGCCAACAAAAGGAGTTGTCTACTTTAAAGGGGAGAATCTTACCGGGGTTTCCCGGCGGGAACTAGCCCGGCAGATGGCTGTTGTGCCACAGGAAACTGAGGTTAGCTTTCCTTTTTCTGTTATGGAAGTGGTGATGATGGGGAGGCACCCCCATTTGGGCCGCTTTGAACAGGAGAGTGAATATGATTATGAAATTGCCCGTTCAGCTATGGAGAAAGCCAACTGCTGGCACCTGAAGGATCGCAGCATTTTGGAGTTGAGCGGAGGGGAACGGCAGAGGGTGATCTTAGCCAGAGCACTGGCTCAGGAACCCAGCATCATTCTGCTGGATGAGCCGGTTGCTCACCTTGATCTCAGTGCTCAACTGGAAGTGCTTACTCTGCTTCAAGAAATGAACAGGAAGCATGGTATTACCGTAATTGCCATTCTCCATGATCTGAACCTGGCAGCACAGTTCAGTGAGCAGTTGATTATGCTCCATCAAGGGAAAATCTTTGCTGCTGGCCTACCGGAAAAGGTGTTGACCGCTGAAAATATAAAGGCGGTTTATAAAACAGAGGTTTTGGTGATCAGGCATCCAATAACAGGAGCACCTCAAATCGTGGTGCTACCCTCAACAGATGAACGGGAGGAAGACCCAGCTGCCCTTCATATACACCTGATCTGTGGGGGTGGTGTCGGTGGTGGCTTGATGGGCCATCTTTCCAGACAGGGTTATAAGGTCACTGTTGGGGTAGTGAATATCCACGATACCGATTGGGAGGTGGCACGAGCGCTGGGGCTGAGGGTTGTGGAAGAAAAACCCTTTTCATCCATCAGCCAGGAGAAGTATGAGGAGAATCTCCAACTAGCCATGAATGCTGATGTTGTTTTTCTTCTGGAAACACCTTTCGGTCGGGGGAATCTACCTAATGTCCAGATTTTAGAGCCGCTCCTCGATTCCGGGAAACCTTGCTTTTTTGTAGACCCTGATCATTTAACTGATCGTGATTACACCGGAGGAGAGGTCGGCCGGTTGGTGCTGCAACTGCAGGAGAAAGGTCTTCTTTTGCTACCCGATCAGCTGGATGTTTTGCGAACTGTGCAGAATTTAAGGAAGGTGAAAAATGGTGACAAGGCCGCGCTTGGTTAAGGGCATAGTACAGTTATATACCGGAGACAGCAAGGGGAAGACCACTGCTGCTCTGGGATTGGCTTTGCGTGCTGTGGGGCACGGTTTTAAGGTCTGCATTATTCAGTTTTTAAAAGGGGGAGCCTATACCGGAGAATTATTTGCTGCACAAAGACTTTATCCCAACATCACTTTCCGTCAGTACGGGATAACCTGCGAGTACAGCGCTTTGATCAGGCAGGGGGATGAACAATGCAAGGGTTGTGGTAAGTGTTTTCCCAGTGAGGGTGGTGACAACACTGAGCATCAGAGATTGGTGCGAATGGGGTTTAGGGCAGCTGAGGAGGCGATTCTTTCTGATGAATACGATATAGTTGTTTTGGATGAGATCAATCAAGCTGTTCACCTGGGTATCATCCATGTGGATGAGGTTCTGGAGTTATTGGATAAGAAGCCACCATTAGTAGAAGTTGTCCTCACCGGGCGTAATGCCCATCAGGCGTTGATCCAGCGGGCGGACCTGGTTACAGAAATGAAAATAATAAAACACCCCTTTGAAAAGGGAATTCCCAGCAGAAGAGGAATTGAGTATTAAGTCCTGGGAGGAATATTGTGGTCTATTGACGAATTGAGGCTTAATTCACAACTAGGGAGGCGGAGATGGTATAATGGATTTTCCAGATGAGACAAAACTGCGATTGAAAGTTCGCTTCGATTACCGGGGTGAAGGTAAACAAGGCAGGCTGTTTTCAAGGTGGAAGGAAGGCGAGGAGGTAGCTGAGGAGATCCGGGAACAAAGAGCTATTTTACTGCGCAATATCCCGATTCAGGGGGTAAAAATAGAAGATATCAACACCAATGGGGAAGTTTATGTTGTATATGATGAGAACAGCGGCCGTGAGGTTGCTTATGCGCCTGTTGAATTTGTCTTAGAAGCAGATACCATCGAAGATGTCATTCCTTTTCTTTTGCGGGATGAATTTCGCAAGGTGGAAGTTTTGTCCCCAGCCCGAATCTCACTGGACAAGTACCAGGTAGAGCGGATTATTTATAAGATGAATGAGGAACTGCGCACTTATCGTTTATATTTGGAGAAACGTATGAACAGCAAATAAAAATCCCTGGTTTGCATAAAAATGCCCCTTTCTGCGTAATAGATGGATAGTTGATCTTTTGCAGGAGGGGCATTGGAAAGTGAGAAGATTATTCCAACGATTAGAGCGCTGGGAGAAAAGTCTGCAGTTGCTGCTTATTATTCTTTTCTCTCTGATGGTTGTTTTTCAAGTTGTCATGACGAGGGAACCCTTTCGTTTTTATTTAAGTTTTGCTGAGAGAATGGAAGGGATCCCTTGGCCTCAGGGAAGTAGTATGGTGACCAAGTTTGCGGGACAAGCGGTGGGAGAGGTAAAGATTGAACTCTGCAATTACATCATACACACTAAAGCAGCTGTTTATATCAATGATAAAAAGGCTGCCAGTTTTGAGGATAGGGAAGTGCTGCTAACGGTCAGAGCAGGTGATGAGATCATAGTTGATGGTACTGCTTACCCGTATCCATTAACTTTTCAGGTAAGTGCCGTATCCGAAAATGTGAGCTGGCCGCCAATAAATCAGCAGGTGACCACTGAAGGATCCCAGGTCAGTTTGGGGAAGGTGAAGATCGATAGGTAAGAATACGGAGGGATGAATGTGTATGGTTACGGAAGTAGGCAGATATCCTCTGTAGCTATTGAGATGGCTATCACCAAAACAAGGGAAGAGGAGATAGAAAAAAAGGCTGTATTTGCTGAGCAGGGTATTAAAACAGCTGCAGTTGACTGTGGTGGTGAGTTTATCAGTTCAGTAAAAAAATTTGTTGAACGGGCGGTTGTTGCAGCAAAAAGGGAAGGGGTTATCAAAGAAACTCACAGTGAAGAGGGTGCTGTAGCTGGTGCCACCCGTGAGGCTTTGAGCCAAATAAGTTTAAAAGCTGTAGGGTTTAATGTGGGGGGTAAAATCGGTATTGCCCGCTATCATGATCACATCAGTGTGGCGGTTTTCTTTGGAATCGGACTGCTGCACCTTGATGAAGTAGCCATTGGGCTGGGGCACCGGGCTATCTCATAAGAGAAGAGGTGGTTTCCTTTGGAGGAAAAATTATGGGTGCGTGGTATCAGGGGTGCGGTCACTGTCCCGGAGAACAGCCCTGAGGCAATACTGGGTGCTGTTAAGGAACTGCTGGAGGCCATCGCCAGCTATAATAATTTGCAACCGGAAAATATGATCAGTATCATCTTTTCGGTTACAGAGGACCTTAATGCGGTTTTTCCTGCTCAAGCTGCCCGGGAGTTGGGATGGCTAAATGTGCCCCTCTTCTGTACATTAGAGATAGCTGTACCAGGATCACTTAAAAGATGTATCCGGGTGCTGATGCATGCCTATCTACCCTGTTCACAGAATGAAGTAAAACATGTTTATCTTGGTGATGCGGCACAGCTAAGGCCTGATCTGGATGAAAAAAACGGTTGACATTTCCCACAATGGAATTGTATGATTTCAAATAGTTATATTATACTTTAATAATTATAAAGGGAGAGGATAAAATATGCCGCCAAAAGTAGATCTGGATAAGTGCACCGGTTGTGGAACCTGTGCTGACGTTTGCCCCAGCGAAGTTTTTGATATCGAAGATGATAAATCCATAGTAGCACGTCCTGATGACTGCACAGAGTGTGAATCCTGTGTGGACGAGTGCCCTGAAGAAGCTATTACTATGGAGGAGTAAGGAAATTTTTGATTAACCAATAAACACAGCACCATCAGGTGCTGTGTTATTTTTCTAGCAGCTGGTTATGCTCTTTAGTAAAATATATGGGACCGGGGAATGAAGGATGGTTTTTATTTGGCAGACCCGGTTAATACTATTACAAAATCGTGCAGGATGGTAGCATGGCAGGAAGGGTTACTTAAAATGGTACTCCTGTGAGGAGTGCTTTTTGTCTTTTTCCTGCTGTTTCCTGTTACTAAAAGGAGGTCAGGCGAAGTGATAATTATTATGGACGGTAAGGCATGTGGGAAGGAATTAGAAGCAGTTCGGTCGAAACTGATCCAAGAAGGGTTTACTGTGCATGTTTCCAAGGGAACTGCCCGCACTGTTATCGGTGCAATCGGAGAGAACACCTGATAGTGTAATTTGTCATTGGAAGCAATTTGTGGTGTCGAAAAGGTGGTACAGATATTGAGCCCTTTTAAGCTGGCGAGTAGAGAGTATAAGCAGAATAACACGAAAATTCAGGTGGGCAATCAATTTATCGGTGGCAAGGAAGTGCACCTGTTTGCAGGTCCCTGTGCTGTAGAAAGCAGATCACAACTCATGGAAATCGCTTTTGCAGTGAAGGAAGGGGGAGCAACCTTTCTTCGTGGTGGAGCTTATAAACCCCGCACTTCACCTTATTCCTTTCGAGGACTTGCTGAAGAAGGCTTGGAGTTGTTAGCTGAAGCCAGTGCTGCTACAGGTCTTCCTATTGTGACCGAGGTGATGGATACACGGTTGGTGCCGCTGGTTGCCCGTTATGCCGATATTCTGCAGATCGGTGCTCGCAATATGCAGAACTTCCCTCTTTTAGAGGAGGTGGCCACAAGCGGGAAACCGATCCTGCTTAAGAGAGGACCTGGTGCTACAATTGAAGAGTGGCTTATGGCTGCCGAATATATTATGGTGCAGGGAAATGACCTGGTTATACTTTGTGAACGGGGGATTAAGACCTTTGAAACCCAGACCAGGAATACCCTGGATTTGAGCGCTGTACCCATTGTTAAACACCTTTCCCATCTCCCGGTTATTGTTGACCCCAGCCACGGTACAGGCAAGTGGTGGTTGGTGCCTCCTATGTCTCGTGCTGCTGTAGCGGTAGGAGCAGATGGTTTATTGATAGAGGTTCATCATTCTCCAGCTGAGGCCTTGTCTGATGGAGAGCAGTCTCTTACACCGGAGAACTATTATAAACTGGTCAAAGAGGTGCAGGAAGTGGCTCTGTCAGTAGGCAGGTCCCTTCCCAGTCCTACTGAGAAACGGATACAGGTGTGATAATGATGATCACCATTATCGGACTGGGTGTTATCGGGGGAAGATAGTATCTGCCATAGAGCGGGCAGCTGAGGAGCGCAATAAAATACCTCTCCATCTAAAGGGACTGTTGCCAGGGCGTAATGAGATACTTCGCATCAGGGATAGTGAAAATGGCAGCATCAGGTTGTTTTTTAAAAATGAACAAGAGTATGAGGAAGCCTATGAGTTCCTTCGTGAGGAAGGCATCTCGGTTATAATAAAAAGGTGATATCAGTTGATACTGTGTGTTACACCAGATAAAAAATTAAACGGTTCCTGCTGTGTGCCGGGAGATAAATCCATATCCCACCGGGCTGCACTGATCGGTTCCATGGCCGAAGGGAAGACAGTGATACACAATTTTTCAAAAGGGGCCGATTGTTGGAGAACACTGCAATGCCTGGAGGCACTGGGTGTAGAAATCCAGCAGCAGGAAAATGGGAAGATCTGTATTCTCGGCAGGGGCCTTAATGGTTTCTGTGAACCTGATGATCTATTAGATGCCGGCAATTCGGGGACCACCATGCGCCTGCTGCTTGGTTTGTTGACAGGACAGGACTTTTTTTCGATAATCACTGGAGATCCTTCTCTGCGCAGGCGCCCCATGGGCAGAGTTATTGACCCACTGGTGAAAATGGGAGCAGATATCCGCGCACGTTGTGATAACACACTGCCTCCAATTTGTATCAGAGGAACAAATAATGTTCATACTGTAGAGTACACACTTCCCATACCCAGTGCCCAGGTTAAATCAGCTATTTTACTGGCAGGAATGAACGGAAAAGGGCAAACCACAGTGATCCAAAAACTACCGAGCAGGGATCACACTGAGCGCATGCTGCAGTATTTTGGTGCACCTTTGACTATCAAGGGTAATGTAATCTGCCTTCAGGGAAGAAGACCAATCAATGGACAGCTGATCCAGATACCGGGTGATATCTCCTCTGCTGCCTTTATCATGGCAGCAGCTGTACTGGTGCCCGGCAGCGAGGTTCTGATCAGGGATGTGGGAATAAATCCCACCAGAACAGGAATCCTTGATGTGTTGAAGCTAATGGGTGCTGAGATTGATGTCCTTGAACAAAGATCCTGGAATGGAGAACCGGTGGCAGATCTCATGATCAGATCCGCGCAACTAAAAGGAGCAGAGATAAAGGACCCACTCTTGCCTAGGGTGTTGGATGAAATACCTGTACTGGCAGTTGCAGCAGCTGCTGCAGAGGGAGAAACTGTGATCAGTGATGCCGCTGAACTGAGGGTGAAGGAAACAGACCGCCTGAAGGCAGTGGCATCAGAACTGCGCAAAATGAATGTAGAGATCAAAGAAAAACCCGATGGTTTAATCATTAGGGGTGGTCAGCTGCGAGGTGCCCGGGTTAAGTCCTGGGGGGACCACAGAATGGCTATGGCTCTAGCTGTTGCAGGTCTTATAGCTGATGGTGAAACCATTATCGAAGATGCTGGTTGTATTGATATATCATTCCCTGATTTTCCTGATGTGATGAACGCTTTGGGAGCAGGTATCAGGGCTGAAAACTAGTCAGATGGTGAAAGTTGTGATAAAATGGTGCGGGAGTGAGAGGAGTGCCCCGCAGAGCGAATATTGCTATTGATGGACCAGCTGGATCCGGCAAAAGTACAGTTGCCAGGATCTTAGCTCAAAGGATCGGTTATCTGTATATCGACACCGGTGCCATGTACCGGGCAGTGACCTTTTTTGCTTTGAGAAAAGGAATTAATCTATATGATGATCAGGAACTGGCCTCCTTAGCGAAAAAAATGAAATTTTCTTTAGTTCGCAATCTCCATGATGGTACTGTGACCCTTTGGTGTGATGGGGAGGATGTATCACCATATCTGCGCGAAAGGGAAGTATCAGAGAGGGTATCCAGAGTTGCTGAGGTAGCTGGGGTGCGTGAGCATCTTGTCAAGTACCAGCGCAATTTTGCTCGTGTTGGTGGAGTGGTTATGGAGGGAAGAGATATCGGTACAGTTGTTCTGCCTGATGCCGAATATAAATTTTTTTTAACTGCCTCCATAGATGTGCGGGTGGAGCGCAGAAGAAAGGAATTAGAGGCAGCGAAAAAAACCATTGCCAGTGAAGAACTCTATCGGGAAATGACCTACAGGGATGAGATGGACAGTAAGCGAGAGATTGGCCCCTTAGTAATACCATCTGATGCTGTGGTCATAGACAGCACCACAATGACTATTGAGCAAGTGATAGAAAAGATCATCGAAATATGCGGAGGAGGTTTGCGCAGTGTTTTATAAATTTTGCCGCAGCCTGTTCCGTTTTTTCTTTAGTGTGTTTTGCAATTGGGAAGTTAGGGGTCTGGAGAATATCCCGAAAGAAGGCCCTTTATTGGTTATTGCCAACCACATCAGCTATTGGGATCCGGTGGTTATAGCCAGTGTTATGAACAAGCATGTTTATTTTATGGCTAAAGCTGAGCTTTTTAATTACCCGGTATTTGGGGCTTTAATCCGAAGTTTAGGGGCCTTCCCTGTTTCGAGAAAGCAGATAGACCGGTCTTCTCTCAAGAGGGCGTTAGCACTGCTGGGTGAGGGAAAGGTTGTATGTATTTTCCCTGAAGGAACTCGCAACAAAAAAGGTGACCTGCTTCCTTTTTTACCAGGGGCGGCTTTTATAGCACGGAAGGCTTCTGTACCTATCATCCCAATAGCTCTACAGAAGAAAAGGCGTTTTTTTGGAAACAAGTTTTTCCCGCATTTTTTTGTTAATATAGGCAGATCCTTTATTATTGAGAAGGAAAAACAGGGAGATTTGAAGGATGATGCCGGTAAAATGAGGGTAAAGGTACGTAGTTTAATTGATTTTTCAATAAACTAGCAGGAATCTTTATATATCTGCCGAAAAAAGTATAAGAAAGGGGTAAAAATATTAAGAAGGAAATACGTCGTGCCCAGACAGCAGGTTTTTGTTTCGGTGTCCGCAGAGCACTGGAACTTGCTGAAAAGGCATTGGAGGATAAGGAAAAGATATATTCACTGGGGCCGCTGATCCACAACCCCCATGTGGTTAATTTACTGGAAGAACGGGGAATTAAAGTAATAGATGAATTGCAATCAGTTCCAGGAGAAACGGTTTTAATTAGGTCCCATGGTGCTGCACCAGATGTTTTTGAGCAGGCCGCTGATAGTAAGATTACTGTTATTGACGCCACCTGCCCATTTGTTAAACGGATTCAGAGACAGGCAGCGGATCTGGTTTGTGAAGGGTATCAGGTTGTGATTGTGGGACAGGAAGATCACCCTGAGGTGAAGGGCATTTTAGGTTGGGCAAAGGAAGGGGCAGTTGTTATTCAAGAGATTGATGACCTGGACAAGATTGAGCTGAATAAGAAAAGGATCGGTGTTCTTGCCCAAACTACCCAAAACAGGGCACATTATTTTGCTGTTGCCAGAGAGATGTTGGGAAAATCACAGGAAATGCGTATCTTTGATACTGTTTGTCATGCCAGTCAGGCACGGCAGGAAGAAGCGGCGGAGATCGCCAAACATGCTGATATAATGGTGGTTATCGGTGGTAAGAACAGTGCAAACACTAAACAGCTTGTAGAGATCTGTCAAAATTATACCAAAACTTATCATATTGAAGACAAAAGTGAACTAACTCCTGAAATGCTGCAGGGAGCAGTTGTGTTGGGGGTAACTGCTGGGGCATCAACCCCAGATTGGATAATTGAGGAGGTTATTGAAAGAATGACGATGTTTGATGAAATGGAAAAAATTAATGAGGCCCAGGTTGATGAGCCTATTACAACCACTCCGGAGGAAAAGCCGGATGAAGTGGTTGATGAAGCTCCTGCAGCCAGCCAGGGTACAGCAGAACCCGGTCAGGAGGAAATGATGAATCTGGAGTTGGAAACTCTCCGCCAAATCAAGCAGGGTGATCTGATCAGTGGAGTTGTTGTTCAGGTTCGTGATGATGAAGTTCTGCTTGATATTGGAGGCAAATCTGAGGGAGTTATTCCGCGCCGTGAATTATCCCTGAAAGATGCTGATAATATGTTAGAGAGTATCAAAGTTGGGGACGAGTTTGATGTCTATGTTCTGCGTGTTGATAATGATGAGGGGCATTTAATTCTCTCCAAGAAACGGGCGGACAGGATCAAAGCTCTGGATTATCTTGAGCAGGCCATGAAGGATAAAACTGAACTTGCAGGGGAAGTTGTCCGGGTAGTAAAGGGTGGACTGCTGGTGGATGTATGCGGGATCCGGGGTTTTGTTCCTGCTTCACTGATCGAGCGGGGATATGCAGGAGAATTGGAAAAATACCTGGGAACCACTCTGCGTCTGCGGGTAATTGAGTTTGACCGCAGTAAAGCCAAGGTAGTGCTTTCCCAGAAGGCAATTCTTCAGGATGAATTTATCGAAGCCCAGAAAAGGCTTTGGGAAACAATAGAAGCGGGACAGATAAGAAAGGGCACAGTAAGACACCTGACCAATTTTGGTGCTTTTGTGGATCTGGGTGGTGTTGATGGACTGTTGCATATCTCTGAGCTGTCCTGGGGCCGGGTTAAACACCCATCTGATGTGATCCAGGAAGGGGATGAAATCGAGGTTTATGTGCTTTCAGTAGATAAAGAAAATAAGCGCATTTCTCTGAGCCTCAAACAGGCTAAAGGGAATCCCTGGGATACAGTGGATGAGCGTTTTCAGGTGGGAGAGATTGTTACCGGCAAAGTAATGCGTACAGTATCTTTCGGCGCTTTTGTGGAGCTGGAACCTGGTGTAGAGGGCCTTGTTCATATATCCAGAATGGCAAACTTTCATGTTGCAAAACCGGAGGATGTTGTGAATGCCGGTGATGAGGTTAAGGTTAAGATTTTGGATATTAATAAGGAAGAACAAAGGATCAGTCTGAGCATTAAAGATGCTGTGGATAGTAATACCAGCAGGGAAAGCGAACCAGAAACAATTGAAAAGGATGAAAAAAATAATTCCGGTGTAGGGGTCAATATAGGTGAGGTATTTGGAGATTTATTAACCAGAGCCGAACAAAAGTAACACTTTTGGGGAGGCGAAACAAATGCCGGTTTATAGTTTTACCTGCAATAAATGCGGTAAAGAATTCACAAAACTGGTAGCCATCAAAGACAGGGATCAGCTGACCTGCCCTGATTGTGGGTGTGATGATTTAAAGCAGATCTTTGGCAGGTTTAATTATGTTAGAATAACCGAAAAATATAACCCGGGGTGTAATGCAGCCAGCAACTGCGTGCAGGCTAAGCGTTACGGCTGCGGCAAGTATGCTAAAAATCCGGTTATGCCTTCATCTTAAGGTGAAGAGATGGATGCGGCAGGTATTATTTTGGCCGGAGGAAAGAGTTCACGCTTTAAAGGGAATAAAGCCTTTGCCGAAATATCATCTCAGCGGTTGATCGAACGAGTTGTTCATGTACTAAAATCGGTCTTACCCAAAGTTATCATAGTAACCAATACACCAGAAGATTATCAGATATCAAATGCAGAAACGGTTCTTGATATTCTTCCGGGCCGGGGTCCTTTGGGAGGAATACATGCTGGTTTAATAGCATCCCCCTATGAACTAAATTTTGTTACAGCCTGTGACATGCCTTTTATCAACAAGGAGTTGGTTAAGTATCTGGTTGATCAGGCTGCTGCTGATGATGATGCTGTTGTCCCCGTTATCGGTGGCTACCCTGAACCCCTTGCCGCTGTGTATAGACGCACATGTATCAAATATATTGAAAATGTCATCCTGGCTGATATATACCAGGTAAAATCTTTCTATAAGTTTATTAATGTTAAATATATTCCTGAAGAGGAGCTTTTGGGTTTTGGAGGAGAAAAGCTTTTTTTCAATATCAACACAAGGGATGATTTGAAGATCGCCTTGAAAATGGAGAAGAAAATAAAGTAATTATATTATCTATTAATCCAGCCCGGCTGATTACAGTCGGGTTTTTTATTTTCTGATGGCTAATCTTAACAGGTATCTTTTTACCTGTGATGAGAGATTTTATAACAGAAGAGTGATGGAAAGGAGCTGTTAACAATATGCCCCGTGTACCAATAGGTACGATTCTGCTATTAATCGTTTCTCTGCTCATCTATTTCGGTGTAGCTCAGCGGGTGTTGGATAGATTGCGGCTCTCTGACAAAGCCGCTCTGGGTGCCATCGCCGCTTTAATAATTGGAGGATTTATCAATATTCCTCTTCCTGGAGGTCCGTCCATTGAGGCATCCCTTAATGTCGGAGGGGGGATCGTTCCTCTGTTTTTATCTGGATATCTTCTTACAAAAACAACCAATATTGAGAGGCTGCGTGCTGCCGCAGGGATCATTGCAACAGCTACAGCAATATATCTGGCAGGTTTGTTCCTGGAGGCTGAGCCTGAGGCAATGGCCATCGACCCTCTTTATCTATACCCTTTGGTTGGCGGTGTGATCGCTTACTTGATCGGCAGGTCCCGGCGCGGCGCTTTTATTGCGGCAACTATGGGTATTCTGCTCTTTGATATTGTCAGCTACCTGCGAATTATGCTGTTGGGTATTCCCGGATCGGTGCTGATTGGAGGGGGAGGAGCATTTGATGCCATAATTGTTGCCGGGATTCTGGCTGTTGTTCTGGCTGAGTTCATTGGTGAAACCAGGGAGCGCTTGCAAGGAGGCCCCACTGAGCGAGGCAAAGCTCCAGCCCTGTTAAAACGCCTGCGCCCTTTATCTCCTAAGCAACAAAAAGAAGGTGATCAAAATGAGTAAAGGTAAAACAGTTAGTTTTCTGTCACTGACGATCGCATATATCCTAATGCTCACATTCTTTACTGCTGATGCTCTGGCATCTCCCCGGAGTTCTGAGATGAAAACCCCCCATGAGCGCACTGATAAAGGCTATTACACCATTGTGGATGAAAAACGGAATATACTTCACCAAACTGCTCACATGCTGACCAAGGGTGATGAATTGATCACTGCAGATAATATGCGCTACCGAATCACTGAGGTTAAAGGCGACTACGCCTATAGCCGTTTGATAGGAAAAGAAGAGGAAGGAAAGTTAAGCACTTCCTCTGATAAATCCTTTTGGTCCCGTTTGCTAGCCCAGGGGGGAGAAAAAAATATTGGTATTTACCACACCCATAGTGATGAATCCTATGTTCCTTCAGATGGAACTGAGAGTATTTATGGGAATGGCGGAATTTTTAAAGTGGGCAGGGTTTTTGCAAAAAAACTAAAGGAAATGGGCTATCAGGTACACCACAGTACGAGGGCTCATGATCCCCATGATGTCAATGCTTATTATCGTTCCCGGCGTACAGCCGCCCAACTGCTGCAGAATAACCTGTCAGCTCTCTTTGATATACACAGGGATGCTGTGCCACCCCAGGTCTATGCAGCAAATGTAAAGGGACAGGAAATAACAAAGGTAAAGTTTGTGGTTGGCCGCACCAACCCCCGATTTCAGAGCAACCTGGAGTTTGCCAAACAGCTGAAAGCTGCGGTTGACAAAACTCATCCAGGGGTTGTCCAGGGTATTCTGATCGCTAAAAGTGACTTTAATCAGGATCTGGCCCCAAGGGCCATGTTGGTGGAGGTGGGCTCTCATACCAATTCCCGTGAAGCAGCAGAACGGGGGGTTGCTATGTTTGCGGAAGCACTGCCTATAGTTTTGGGGGCACCGGGTGCACCACCATCAACAGAGCTGCCTGATGCTGAAAACCGCGGCAGCGGCTGGACAATATTTTGG
>ERZ773359.2034-NODE-2034-length-26399-cov-4.556559_pt1 | contig 26399 bp, 18 predicted proteins | sample MGYA00374955_ERZ773359 | MGnify/ENA primary metagenome ERZ773359 (study PRJEB29098, sample SAMN04486028) | biogas fermenter metagenome | study: EMG produced TPA metagenomics assembly of the Biogas fermentation microbial communities from Germany - Plant 4 DNA1...
TCAGATATAAAGGAATCAAGATCATCTCAGGTGGAATAATTAGTGAAAAAATCACTAATGAAAACCAAAGACCTCTACCAAAAAACTTAAATCGAGCAAAACCATAAGCTACAATTGTACAAGAAATCAACTGAAAAACACTTACGCCCAAAGTTAGTTTTAAGGAGTTAAAGAAAGCAACTGGAAAGTTCATAAACCGATAAGCTAACCTATAATTATTCATACTAGGATATTTAGGAATAATCACTACTGAAGTATCCCAAATATCTGTCCGCGTCATAATTGAAGAACTAAACTTAACAATTAAGGGAAACAAAATAACATAAGAAATACCCACAATGATCAAAAATCTAAAGACCCGGTAAACAAAGGAACTTACAGCATTGAGATTCAAGACTTGTTTACCATTAATAGTAAGTTTCCCATAACTAACTTTTGCAACTAAACTTGCCATGTTTAGACCTCCCCGCTTTTTATTCGTGGTAGAATACTAGCCTATTAAATATTAGGAGGGTTATTCCCAATATGACAGCGATTGCTGTAAAGTAAATCCACGACATTGCTGCACTTACCCCGAAACCAGCACCTTGAAACGTGGTATTTCGAATCATTTGCACTAAAGTATTATTTGGTGAAATAAAGAAATCCACAATTGTATAAACCATATTAGTTAAGATTAATGGACTTACCATCGGTAAAGTAATTAACCAGAAATTTTCCCAAGCGGTGCCTCCTTCAACTTCTGCAGCTTCATATAATGACGGGGAAATTGACTGTAAGCCTGCTAGGAAAATTAGTATTTGAATTCCTGAAGCATTAATAATCGTAGGAATGTTATCTACTGCTAGAGCAATAGTTTCCATAAACCCATCTGGAATACGTAAACGCATTAAAAAACTACTAAGAGCATCAAAATTTACAAAGTTAAAAGTTTCTTCAACGGTGCCCTCTAACATCCCCATCATGTAATCTTCTTGTTCTAGTTTTAAAATTACACCAGAAGACATGATCACTGGTAAGAAAAAAATTACCCGGGCAATTAATCTACCTCTAAATCTTTGATTAAGCAACAGCGCTGCGAAGAAGCTAAACACTAAAATCCAAAACACATTCATTAACATTAAACGCATTACATTAACTAATTCCTCAACAAAATCAGCATGAACGCGTAAAGCAAAGTTATAATTTGACAGTCCAATATAGTCTAATTCAAAACCTGTACTGGTAATCCTAACTTCATTTGTACTTAGTACGATTGATTGTACAACTGGCGAAAGAATAAAGAGAATGAACCCGATAATAAACGGCAGTATAAAAATATACCCCATTATGTTATCTCTTTGCCTCAATGTGAGTTTGAAACGTCTACTTTGCCTCATTTATTTCTCCCCCCTTAATTACTAAATAACCTTCACCCTGAACTACCCTACCTTGATACTCAACAGCTTCTTTATTGTAATTGACAATTATGGAAACCTCATTTTCATAAGAAGTTATATATAGGTCAGGGCTAATTTGTTCATGTTTAATGATCCGCTGTCCTTGCACCTGCCTGAGGACCTGGTTCGCCTCCTGATAGGCTCTAACAGCTTCATCAAACCAAGTTTCATAGTAATTAGGGAATAAATGATCAAACCAAGTTTCTTTAATGGCTGTACCATCGGAGTACATCCAAGAGAAATAAGGTATTGCCCCCGTTTCAATGGACTTTAAGAAAGCCCGGCGAAAATCTGGACAAGTATTTAATGGTACACCTGAATAATTAACATAGCCATGGAGAACCATCTGGTAAAATGGCACACTTTCTCTAAAAATCACTGTTTGATTACTAGTCAATGGCACATTAACTACATGTGTTGCATAAGGAATGGCATAAATATTAGGACTGTCTATCAAAAGCTCTAACTGATATTGATTTTGTAACTTTGCAAGCTGATTTTCAATAATCCTCTGGGCATCTGCTCTCGGAATATGCTCTCGACGTTTATTATAATCAGATGCCAATATCTTACCTAAATCATCTAAAGCAAGTCCTGCTATCTCGTATTTGATATAGTCATTAGCAAACTTGGTAATTAATCCATCTAATTGATGAAGTGATGAAAAATATCCACCAGAGAAGTAATCCTTATAAACAATAACAGGTTCATTAGCTAAGCTATGAGCTACATCTCGGTTTAATTTAAATCTGCCATATTTATTAGGATAAATCATCAAGAAACTCATGCCTGGATAAAAATCGACATCATTTTCAGCTAAATACTCTGTTAACTCTTTAAATCCTTTAGTACCTCCTAAAGCATTAGCAATTTTAACTTTATTAGGATACCCAGGCTCTAATCCGCCGTTAGTCCATCCCGTATAACGTAATTTAATATTGGAGATATTTGCTGCTAGTAACCGCTCTACAATTTCTGCCGCTTGTTCGTAAGTTGTCAATGGTTCCATAATAGTCCGAGGAATTCCCATTATCGATGCGGCTTTAGGAATTGCACCAATTAATTCAACTATTAATGGTATATCCGTTTCCTCATTATCCATAAGAGTCATTCCATACTTCATTTCTAAATACTGCTGATAGTATCTTGCCATCCCAGAATAATCAGCATCGTCGCCAACAAAGAAAGCAAAACGAATAACAATATCCTCATCTGGCAATTTATCTGGAAATGCTTTAATTCTTCCCTTTGCTCGCTCAGCTCGATCTGTTTCCTGTAAAATAATATCTCCGTAAGGCATTAATATAAATTCACTAGAAACCCTGCTATATAGGTTATTTCCACCTGCTGTATTAGCACGGATCCTAGACATTCCATGTCCATCCTCAATTATGGCGAACATTGCTTTATTATTTTCTTTGATCCCAAAGACAGGCATATAAAGCGGATCACTTAGTACCCGATCCATTGGCATAACATAAGCAGATTGCTCTAATCCATGAGCAATAGTATGATCCGTACCATAAACATTTCGGGAGTATTGTAGGTTCGTTCCTTCACCTAAAGGAATTAAAGCCCCTGAACCATCGGGAACAAAAATGTATCCTTCAGCATTTTGTTCAGCCGCAGCAAAATGCCTTAGTAAGTTAATTGAATATAATGGGAAGGTAACTAATGTTCCGCCTATCTGTCCAAAGTGATCAAAAACTTCGGAACGGTTAGTAGGGCGGAAATTACCTGACACTCCCGTTAAATAACGTTTATTAGGAACCACATCCTTAGGATACTCTACTTTATCCATAGGAACCCTAACAACAAATGAATTCCCATCTAACATGTATTCTAAGGTAATTCTAAAAACCTCAACATTTAATACTGGCGGTTCAATATTACAAGCTTTATGGTCTTCAGCAATTTTATCCGGTGTATAACCTATAGTCTTCATTAATTCAATAATGTCTGTTCGATCCCAAGGGCGAATAGTATTCTTAATTACATAAGCAGGACGTTCAACTAAGTGCTCAATTTCCGAAAACTTCAAATCAGCCCGGCTAGGAATATCAGAACGAGCAGCTACTACCGTATCAACTAACAACATAGTTAAGGTACTCTTTTGCGAAGCTGATAAAGTCCTACCAGGTGATACCACTGTGTAATCACCGAAGATTTCTTCCTTTGTTGGCAGATTAGTGATCTTCACCCTTGTATAATCTGGATCAACTTTTTCTAACTGGATTAATTCATACATGCTTAAAAACCAACGCTGATCTCGTTCAGGTATATAAGGTAGGATTTCATTTTCAAAACGATCTTGGGGAACCATTAAAGGTAAGTAATCATCATCCCACCATTCTCTGCCTAATAAGTAAGAAATCCGCACGCCATTTTCAATTTCCTCAATTTGAAATTGATTAAGCTTAATAGAATCATCATAGTTATTCATCCGCAACAATTCATCTGACGGATTATAATACTCAATAAAAATAGTATCCTTATCAACCCGACTATTTATTGGATTAGAAAGCCAAAGCTCACCACTGTCATTATGTTGCACAGCAAACTCAGTAGTGCTTTTATTTAAATATAAGCTTAAATATTCATTCTGTGCAACTAGCTCAAATCCAACTGGTACTTCCTGCGCAAACCCGGCATTAGTATAAAAAATACTACATAGCAAAAATAGAAGAACTAAGCCAGCTTGTTTGGTTCTCATCACATTCAGCCCCCTTTTGCGTAATTATCTGAACGCCAACTCTAGATAGATATTGTAGAAAAATCCAAATACTTGGTTCAATAAACTACTAAACAACAAGGCTAAGAAAAGAACAACAGCTATACCACCTACAGTACAGATGGAAGTGATAATAGTTCTTGCGCCAGAGTACTCATGAGTAGTCATTGTGCCAGCTAATAGTAATCCAGCACTCCAAAGTAAAGCTATCCACTGAAACAACTCATAAAAAGTACCTTCTGCCTCAGTCATGTAATTACTAACAAAAATAAGCGGTACAGAAATTAAAATCATTGGAACTAACGCAAAAGCGGTTGCGATATAGATATCTTTAAATGTTCCTTTACCTTCCATTAGTGTAGTTAGTGCCCAGTTTACGCCACACCATAGGAAAAATGGTACTAGTACACTAGCAGACTCAAAAATAATATTAACATATTCTGTTTGACGTTCATTAAACACAAAGCCCGTATATTGGCGTCCGGCAACAAAAGTTAAAACCACAGCAATTATAATTACAGTCGCCGATAATACACTGCCTCGTTTCTCATGTTTTAAATCCCAAAAACCATCAAAAGGATGAAATATTACATGTAATGAGTACTTCAAACTATCCAATAGTCTAAAGAAACCTGCTTTAAAAGTCCCATGTTCCCTAATCGGTATTCCCACATAAGTTATTGTAGCAGCAGTTTCACCAAAACGATCAACTATTCGTTGACCAATAGCCGTCTTTAGCTTGCTATACAATTGATACCTAGAAATAATAACTAGCAAAATTATAAGTACTACAATCGAAGTAGCTATATAATTGAAGTTTTCACCAATCACTTGCTGTCGATAACGATCGAAAGCAAGTGAATAGCCAGAACGATCCTGACCTAAGCGATAAGCTGCCATAGATTCAGCATAACGTCCTTCATAAAACAGTGCGCGCCCAATACCACTATGAGCCAAATCGTAGTTCGGGTTTAAACGCGCAATCTTTTCCCATTGAATAGTAGATTGTTCATAATTACCTTTGTTGTAATAATCGATGGCAGAATGAATTAATAAAGCATATTCTGTTGGCTTGAATACAGTAACCCGACCAGCTGCATCTAAAACAGCTATCTCTCCCGGTCTTTCCGACAAGGCAACTGGTCTTTGGAATAAACCTATGGCATCCCCTAAGCCACCAAACACATACAACAAATTCCCCTGATTATCATAAGAAAAAATCCGGCCACGTTGACGATCAAGAGCACTATACATACCATTTTCTCGGGCTATAATATCAACAAAACGGCTTCTGGTATCATTTGCTTCATCTTTATGGAAATTAGCTGCTGAGTCACCACGCATTGGATGGAAACCATTACGATGAATAATATCTTCCCCCGTCGGGTTTAAGCGCTTAATCGCTTCATCCTCAGCAGGACCACTAACAACTGCATAAATCAAACCAAGTTCATCAATGTCAATATTACTAAACTCGATCGGTAAAAAGAGCGCCCGACGACGACGCTGCTCGTCTGAGGAAATCCAATTCCAAAATAACTCAGCTGCTGTCGGTGCAACCCTCGGAGCTCCAATAAAACCACGAAAGTTTCCATCGCCATCCAAGACCATTAATCCATCATAAAGGTCTTGGGCAATAATATACATTCGGCCAATAGCATCCACACCAATTTTACGCGGACGGAAAACGAAGCGCTCTGGAAACATATCAGCAAACCTAACATCGTTATGAGGAGATTTGATTATTTTAACCAAATTCGCCTCATTATCTAAAACTACAATACGCTCTTTGTTGGTATCTGCTATGTAAATAATGCCATGATCATCTATATAAAAACCTTGGGGATTACTAAATTTCTCAAAGCTTTCCCCATCATAAAATCCATCAATAATCCTGATGGCTTTCCACTGCTGATCCACCTCAATAATCCGATTATTACCAGAATCCAAAATAAAAGCGGTTTCTTCAAGTAAAATCAAATCTTGTGGATTATTTAATGCTCCTACACCCATCTGAATTCCATTAATGGCTTTAGTGGGCAAATAGGCTTGTGGTGCAGGGGTCGGCACGCCCCAAAAGTCATAAGTATAACTTTCGTATGGTGCTTTTAATGCTTGAGCTGAAACACTAGGAACAAAGACCAAAACTAGCAATGGCAATAACAAAAGAGCTGCCCACTTATGTTTTAGACAATATTTCAAATCAAGTCTCCCCTTCCGATACCATTCCAATGGTTGTTATTATTACATAATATTTTACAATAACCACACCACTAAGGAAATCGAAGTCGATCTTACCTCCATCAGTTATCAATGAAGATTAGCTAAATTTTTTAAAACAAAATACCACTTACAGCCAGGAGGGTTAACAATATGTTCATCTTATTAAGATAATTGTTCTATTTTTATTATGTAATTCCTCTTTTTTAACAGCAAATTATAAAGCTAGCTCTCAAAATAAGAACACAAGATATAATATTATAGAAGCAAAAACCTCAGTTAGAGCAACTGAGGTTTAGTTTACAGCATAATTCGGCTAAAATCCTAAAAGCTGATCAATCTTCGCAACTATTTCATCGTCCTCTAAAGCAAAGATCTCTGGCGAAGCAAAAGCAAACCAAGCTAAGTTAATACCAGCATGTTCTCCTTCATTAGCTGATACTAAAAGGCGGACACGGTATGCTCCTGCAGCTAGTGTTACTGGTTCAAAATATCCTAATCTGTAGGTGCGAAAATCATCAGTAGTCCAAAACACCAAGTCTGCCAATAATTCACCATCAACATATAATTGTCTTTCCACCAAATGATTGCCAGTAGCATACATTGCTAAAGGTAAATACAAACCAGCTTCTGGCACCTGGATTTCCCATTCCAACCAATGACCACTGTAATCCCAGTGAGAAAAAGTTGGATATTGCCGATCCGTGGGAAACCTGACTTCGCCTCCGCCTTGTTCAATAAAATCTACTCCGCGAAAAGCCACAATAATTGCATCTTCTGCTAAAGCTACCGTCGACCACCACAAGGCCAAACTTATTATAAACACCAACAGTATTACTTTTCTCAGCCTAATCACTTAATATAAGCCTCCTTGAGCCTAATTCCAATGTCTTAATTCTCGTTGCACACCAATTTCATTTTCAATCATAATTAACAAATCATCAGTTAACTCTAAATCACCTAACGTTACAAAAGCAATATAAGCAATATTTGTACCATTTGGACTTGCTGGATCATCTCCAACATGGGTTAGTCTAATAGATTGGGTACCCGCTTCTAAGTAAATACCAGGGAATACCGCCGTATCCCATTCTGAAACTTGAGCTAAATCTGAACCTGCCAATGGACCTGCATAACCGCCAGTATTTCTAAAAGTCATTACTGGGAGAACTACTTCTCCGTTAACTTTTAATTCTCGCTTAGTCAAATGTGGATCACGCTTAGTGGCATAACGGACTATCAAAGCATATTCGTCTGTCTTTGGCATGTTTAAATCCCATTCCAACCAATGTCCGCCATGATCCCAGTGAGAAATTACTGTGTTTGGCCCATAGCCACGATTATCCGGAGATTGAACTTCACCACCGCCTTGTCGAGTAAAATGCCATCCACGAGCACCTGCAATGGCTAAGTCGGCTACTAATAGTTGGATTGAATCAGCTCGAGCTTCTCCACTAGCCGTAATAGTAACATAACCAGTAGCATTAGGACTCGCTGTAAAAAAAGCCTGATAAGGTTTATCAGGAGAAACTGCTAATATTCCTAAAGATTCATCAGTAATACTCCAGACTAATTCGGAAACATTTTCCCCTACTAAAGCAGTAATTTCCACCTTTTCACCTGGTCGAACCAAATTTGTTCCATCAATAACCAATTCTACAGAATCAGGATTGGAACAGCTGCTTAATAAAAATGCGACCAATGTCACAAAAATGACCCAAAGCTTATGTCTATTCATTTTTGCCCTCCTTATAACCGTTCTCAAAATATGTTTAAAGAAACTCCAGACTATGCTGGAGTTTCTTATTTAATTCTAGTAGCCAGCCACCTAAATTTGAACTCATACCGCTCCACTATTGCCACTCTACTGTTACCAAACAAATGGCATGTCTAATTCTTTGTCAATTAAGGTAGTAAACTGTTTAGTTGTTAATTCTAAGTCCTCTGGATCAACAATTACAAATCCTAACCAAGCTACATTAACACCTTCGCGATCGCCACCAATGTTTTCCATGCGGAACACTTGGTTGTCATCTTTGGTCAACGCAATTGGTTCTTCGCTGATATAGAAGTCCCAGCCCTCAGCGTGTCTGCCAAAGCTAGTGCTAATACCTTCAATAGGATGAAGTTCGATTCTTTCTAACAATACTTTTTTTACGTTTTCGCCATCCATTAATTTAAGATCTCGTAATCTTGGTTCATCAGGTCCTTTAGCGACGGCAAAACGCATCACAAAGAAATATTCTCCATCTTCTGGAACGGAAATTTCCCACTCTATCCAATGGCCAGTATCATTCCAGCTTGAAGCAATCTTTTCTAATGGATAGCCTCGTGGATCTTGATTACCTGCTAAGTTACCAGCAGTGAAACGGTCCGGCTGAGCTTTAAATGGATAGCCAGGAACTAAACCATGAATAAGCTCCAAGGCTACTAAATCTACACTAGCACTGATATCCTTTTCACCTTTCACTGTAACAGTTAACTTTCCACCTTGGCCAGCTCCAGTAAAGGTAACTTCTTCCTTGTTATCACTATCTAATTTACCAACAGCTTCATCAGAGACACTCCAGTTAATGTCCTTTAACTCTAGTGGCTGACCTTTAGCATTTCGACCAACAGCCTTAAGCTTAATTGCTTGTGTTTTGCCAATTAATACGATTTTGCTTTCTTCTTCTTCAACAGTAACTACATCTTCAGAAAGAATATCTATAGCTATGCTTTTAAGTTCGTTAGGGTCAGACTTTTTAAAACAACCAGTTAAAGCCAAAGCAATTACTAAAAGAATAACAATGGCAAACTTATTCCTAAACATATTCGTCCCCCTTCTACCTAATATTGTTTACTTAGCGAACTGGCTAACTAGAATTCGCCGCCTTTTATTAATTGTTCAACACTGTTACGTTAAATTCCTTTGTCGTTTGTTAATATTTAGATGGGGAGTTTAGGAAATAGAAAAAACCGATAGGCTTTACACCTATCGGTTGCAAACTTAGAATCCCACTAACTTATTGACAGTTGTGATGAGATAGTCATCTTCCGTTAATTCAATAGGATAAACTAAGGCAATCCATGCTAAGCTCAAATTACCTGCTGAGCCATTGCTATTCTGCAAGTAAATTCTGTAATGTCCTGCATCAAGAAACACTGGTTCTAACACCATTGTTTGCCATTCATCTTTGACTTTACCCATTCCCCCACTCGCAGGAAATGTTATTTGCTGAATAAGCCCACTCTGATCATCAACAGACAACGGTTCTTCTGGTTCAATAACCAGTTCGCGCGTGACTGACTTATCACAAGCATATAATATTACCGGTGTATAGAAAGATTTACGCGGCAATTCAATCTCCCAAGCTATCCAACTACCTTCCTGATTAGTTTGAACAATAGCAGGATAGGCTGAGTCGTTAAGCTTTGATATTTTAGAGTTAGTATCAATGTATTTATCAGCTCGGACCGCAATGATCTTTTGACCTACATCTACTGTTAAATTACCTGTTGCTTTCCCTACTTTTACATAAATAGTCACTGAGCCCTCTCTAATGGGTATAAAAACGGCCTGGTCACGACTAACTGCTTTAATATCTCCCATGTGCTCATCACTTAGTGACCAATATGCCCTAGTATCTAAAGCCATCATTCGTCCTTCTTCATCAAAGCCAATGGCTGTTAAAATCAATTCTTCATCCATATCAACCCGCTCAGCAGATGGTTCAATGATCACCTTGTGAACATCTGAACCACAACCTACTAATAGCATTGCTAAACCAATGAGGCAGACTAATAACACTTTGTTATTTCTCATCTTACAACTGTTCCTTTCTGTTAAAGCTTAGACTAATTCAAAGACTATTTTGCTAAATCATAAACTCTAATATTATCAATAAATGCTTCCTTGCCTGGATCACGTCGAGTCACGTTAAAGGCAATTCGACTTACACTTAAACCGATACCAGCTGGATCTACTCCAAATTCAGTCTTTCCAGCATCAGCAATAGCAACCTCTTTGTCGCCTTCCATATAAGCTACTTGGAATGTTTTCGCATCGACGTCCCAACGGATAACAAAAGTATGCCATTGATCGTTCCGTAAATTAATTAGGTTAGCTGTTTGAACTCCGTCAGCACGTGGTCTTACATTACCACTACCAGTAATAAAGACTCCAACTACACGGCTAACGCCATTTCTAACCTCAAAATTAATATTATCTCGAGAAGAACTCGGTTGATAAAAGTCTACAACTAACTTACCTTTTTTTACTTCAGGAATATCAATAAAAACTTCGCCATTGTCATTAGGAGTACTAAATAATCTTAATGCAGCATTACCATCTGGAATTGATACAAATGAGGAATCAACTACTTCTCCTGCAGTAGGGTGAACTAATGTCCATCCATTTGGTTCTGTTCCTACAGCGTATTCTTCAAAGGAATCAGAAAAAACCAATACCCCTTCAGCCATTACTACCCCGCTAAATACTAATAGAGCTAGTGCTAATAAACTGAAACAAATAATTCTCTTATTCATTGTCTTCCTCCCCGTTCTAAATTGTTGCAGTCCGCCTCAGTAAACTTAGCATTTTTTTAATAATTCCACTAAGCATATGGTAAATCCTGCATATCTATACATTTAAATTGTAAAAAGGCACCATCCAGGTGCCTTTTCTCACTTACTTACTCAATCGTTCAAGAACTTCTAAATCTATAACTTCAATATTATCGATATAGAATGTCTTATCTCCATCACGTTTAGTAATCATCGCACTAAACTTGATAACTTGTTCATCTCTATATAATTCTTCGTAAGGGCTGCCACCTGGTGGTGTAATCTGAACTCTGTTACCATCTGATGTTACAAAAGCATGATAAATTTTTTCTTCATCGTTCCACTGGAACTCAGCAGTATGCCATCTATTATTAGAAGCATTACTAATATTACTGCCATTACTGCCGTCAGGATGACGATAGCGAACATTACCAGAGGCCGTAATGAATAAACCGAATAGACGTCCACTTTCACCATGAAGTTCAAGGTTAATATTATCTTGACCTTCTGGCATTAAGAAGTCTACTTTTAGAGTGTTATAAAGTAATGGTTTATCGAACTCATATGTGATTCTACCTTCTGCATTTGGAATACTAACAATCTTTGCAGATTTAGAACCATGTGTAGCTCGTTCACGAGAAATTCGTCCACCGGAATATCCAGTTAAATCATGGGCTTCCTGATCTAAAACAATCCAGCCTTCTGGATATTCGCCAACTTCGCCATCTTCAAATGACTCAAAGAAGACGACTGGATCAGGAACCACATCAACAATTTCAAAAGTTACTGAGCCAGAAATGTCACCAGAGATAGCACTAATCGTTACAAATCCTGGTTCTAAAGCAGTAAACACTACACCATCATTAACTAAGTCTAAAGTACCATGTCTTTTATCACTTAGTTCCCAACGTAATTCTTCAAATTCAACATTCATATTCAGAGCAGTTTTACCAACAGCGGTTAAATTTACCCTTTGACCTGGTTCGATTACTGGTAAGCTGTCATAAATGATTTCAATTGAAGCCAAATCGGAACAACCAACTAACAACAGTGCAACTACAAGAATTAAAGCGATTGACAATTTGTTTTTAACCATACAATACCCCTCTCTTATAATTGTTTTTATTACATAAACCCTAAGACATACTGTCTTAAAGCTATGCACCAAGATAGAGTGCGTATTTTAAATAACATCAGGGTTGGTTCCATTTAAATACTCTTCAATAATCGTATATCCATCTCCATTAAGATCTAAATCAGTAGATAATCCAACACTTGGGTTAAAACCATGTTTAACGTACCACCAATCTGGAATACCATCATTATTACTATCTTTATCTGGAGGGAAGAGCTGAATCTCTAAGAATCCACCAACCTCATGTTGGGAATCAATATGCCGTCCAGTACGGTTTATTACTGATTCCTGAACCCGTTGATCAATTGCATCTCTTGGTTGAGCACCTGCGTTAGCTAAGACAAGTTCATAGGCTTCAGGAGCGGATACAGTAGTAACATGTCCACTTTCAAAGGGTTGTTCCTGTTTATAATAATTCATAAACGTATTCCAACTAATTTGTACGTCTACTAATGACCAAGGATCAGAAGGTTCTATACCATTCATATAATTTCCAGCAAAGTAAGCCTGTGCTTTTGTACTATATTCACGAAAAGCGTAGGATCCAGTTGAGTTATAGCCACGTATGTAGTAATTATTAATAAAATTATATTTAGTTACAGAATCCTTGTCATTATTAGCACCAGCTACATTACCGCCCCAGTTATAGAAAACGTTGTTTCTAAAATCAACGAATAAACCTTCAGGATCAACTAAATAATTGTTATAGTTTCCTGGTCGAGGCATCCTGCCCATATGGTGAGCCCATAAATTATTAATAAAAGAATATTTGGCACCATAACCGCCACGGACTAAGGAACCATAACCATGGGGGCCTTTAGAATGATACGAATTCTTCATGCTTTCAGTAATAAAACTCCACTGCACTGTTACATTATCACTTTCTGATACAGATAATGTTTCATCCATCCCCCAACTGGCAGAAACATGATCAATAATCACATTATTGGCGCCATTAACCCCTAAGGCATCAGATTCAGCACGTTTCTGATCACCTAATCTGAATCTTAAATGGCGAATAATCACATCATGGGTTTCTACACTGGTTTCGTGGTTAGCTATGGTTATCCCATGTCCAGGAGCAGATTGACCAGCTATAGTAATATAAGGGTTTTGGATCTTTAAGTCGGATTCTAAAAATATAGTTCCACTTACATTAAACAACACGATCCTTGAACCACTAGCTTCAACTGCTTCCCGCAGTGAACCTGGTCCCTTATCATTTAAATTCGTTACAATATAAATTTTACCTCCCCGGCCTCCGGGAGTCCAAGCACCAAATCCTTGAGCTGTTGGAAACGCTAATACTTTTTCTGGTGGCGAAGCTTTCCAGCGACCTAAACCCTGTAACGCAATTCGTTGTACATTTGGATTATAATCCAAGGCAAAATCCTCTAAAAATGGATCTAAATCCTGTGTTCCTTCTCCTATTTGAACCAAGGCTCTAATAGCAGCAATTCTGAGTTCTTGCTCTGTATCATTGTAAATGATATCGAGAAGCACAGGTATAGCCATTTTTGCTCCCACCTCTAAGGCACTGAGACAACGAATTGCTAAAAGCCTTGCTCGATTGTCACCATCAATTGCTAAGTTGGTCAACTCCTGAATAATAGTTTGGCTTTTCTCACCGGCTTCTACTATCAAAGGAGAAATTAACCAAAGCTGTTCATCATTCATAAACGGCATATAAGCTAATAATGGCCAGATATCTTCTGGTCGATTTAAGCGGCTTTGGGCTATAGTGCGAATAGCAGTCTCACTAATTGCCTGATCTTGGTGACGTTCAAAAGCCAAAGTAATAAGCTGATTGAACATGGCAGAATCAGGCTTTGCTACCCACTCCAAGGCATAAATTGCTGCCCTTCTTAATTCCAGAGCATTTTTCTGGCTACCAACTAAATCAATTAAGGATTTTTGCAAGCTTGCAGCATCTTTTGAAGCCCCTGCCAGATTTTTTGCAATAATCAACTGAATTTTAGGATTTTCACTTAGCAAGCCTGTTTGTAAAATCTCTATCACTTTAGTTTTTTTCTCGTTGTCAAATCCATTAAATGAACGTGCCAACTGCTTAGCAATGACCATCTGGATAAGTTCTATTTCATCATTGCTATCCGCTTCACTTTCGTCTTCGGTTTCCTCATAATAAAAAATCTCTTGTAAAATATCAATGCCATCAGCACTTGTATTGATAAAATGAACTAAGGCATCACTCGCCAGTTTCGCATATTCAGGATTTTCCGCTTGCTTTAAAATGGCAAATAATATTTCCTCTGTATCAATATTTAGTTGATTCAAGGCACCTTGAGCAGCCCATACAACTTGAAATGCTTTCTCTACCCGAGCAATTGATAAAGCAAAAACTGCAAGATTATTATCGTAACCAACTTTACCAAGAGCCTGAGCTGCTGCTGCTCTTACTTGTGCATCTTCTTCCCGATTAAGCAATAATCTTGCCAATGGCTCACTGCTCTTAACAGCAGTTGGACCTATTTGTTCTAATGCTAAGGCTGCCGCTCTGCGTACCTGTGGAGAAGGATCAGAAAGCGTAGAAATTAACACTTCGACAGTTTCTTCATCTTCAATTTGTCCTAAAATTCTACAAATATTTTGTCTAACAGTAATTTTATCAGCACTAGTATATTTGCTAAACAATCCTTCGGCCAAATGCGAAACTGCTCTAAGGCCACAGGCAGCTAATGCTTTATTAGCTGCCTGACTTACATTATAATCCGAATCATCTAATAAATCAACAAGTTTAACTAAAATATAATCATCAACTAAATTTCTTTCCATTAGTTGCGTAATTGCCGAAAGGCGCATTTCTGGCTGTTCATGCTCTAACATAGCAATTAATTGTTCTAGACTAAGAGTACTAGCAATAACACTAATAGAAAGAAGCAAAATAATCAATGTTAATGTTATAATTATAGAATATCGTGGTAAACGCAACTTGATAACCCTCCTCTATTCCGAATATTTCGAGGGAAGTTCTTTAGAGTTGGTTGCTTACTTACCTAAATCATAAATTCTTACATTATCAATATAGGCAACCTTTTCTTCATCTCGAGGAGAAATATTGATATAAATCCGGTTACCTGGTTCTCCTGATTGAGTAGCATCTAGCTGGGCTTGAGTAATCAAGTTTTCCTGTCCATTTTCTACATAAGAAATCTTAAACCACTGCTCAGCTACATTCCATTCCATCACAAATATATGCCAATTTTCAACAGGTAAATTGATCAAATTACCTGTGGTTACCCCATTATCTCGTGCACGTACATTACCAGATTGGGTAATATATGCACCTGCAAGCCGTGACCTTTGATTACGTATCTCAATATTAATATTCTCCCTTGGAGAGCTTATTTGATAAAATTGAACAACTAATTTACCATGATAAATATCCTCAGTATCAAGAAAAAACTCTCCATATGAGGAAGGATCATTTGTTAACCGGACCACCTTTTGTCCATCAGCTGCTGGAATCTCAGAAGAATCTACTACTACGGCACTTGTTGCAAATGGTGCACTTTGCCAGCCTGCAGGTGTCACGCCGATAGCATCTTCTTCAAAGGAAGTTTCGTATACTAAAAGCCCTTGAGCATTTGCTAGTCCAACCATAATCAAGACTACCAGGCAACTTAATGTAACTAGTAATATATTTTTCTTCACTGATTTTTACCTCCGTTTGTAAAATGATTAAAAGTACATTGTGAACTTATCTACTTCCCTTGAAATAATAGATTGCCATCTTTATCCTTTACGATAACTTGGTCAAAGAGATAATTTTCGGTATTTTCACAAACAATACCGTTTTTCGCTGTAATATCCACGTTCTTAAGTTGAATATTGCTTAAAGGCATTTCCGGCAAGCCTCGTAAAAAAATACCATTACCAGCTCCGCGACAGGTGATATTATCCATGAAAATATCTTTGATTACTGGTGTTTCTTCAGAGACAGGTAATACTCGGTCATCTTCACTGCCAGGCTTAACTTCGTAGTATAAGTCAATAGTGATGGCATCACCTTTGATTTCAACCATATGGATATTTCGAATATAAATATCTTCTACAACACCACCGCGGCCTCGAACACTCTTAAAGCGTAGTCCTAAATCAGTGCCGATAAATTTACAATCTTCTACTAAAACATTTTTAACTCCACCAGACATTTCGCTACCGATCGTAAACCCGCCGTGGCCATGATATACTGTATTATTACGAACATGAACATTTTCAGTTGGCACACCAATTGTACGACCTGCCTCGTTAAGTCCTGATTTCATACAGATGGCGTCGTCACCAACATCAAAAGTAGAGTTTTCAATTAATACATTTTTACAAGATTCAATATCTAACCCATCTCCATTTTGTGAGAACCAAGGATTACGTACTGTAATATTCCTAATCGTAACTTCCTCACAGAGCAATGGATGAATATTCCACATTGGAGAATTCTGGAATACAGGACCATCTAATAAAATACGCTGACAATTAATAAAATTCAACAAACGCGGTCTTAGATAATCACGAATCTCTTCGTAATCCTCTAAGCTCGCATCTGGATTATTCTGTAATTTAGATATTCTTTTTTCGCCTTTTAGGGCTGTTTCGGTTGGCCACCAAATACCGCCATCTTCATTTAAAACTCCACCGGAAAGCAACAACTCTCTCCACTGACGTTCAGTCATTTTAAACTTTTTAACAGGACGCCAATAATGACCAGAACCATCAAAGATGCCTGCTCCAGTTATGGCGATATTGCTAACATTTTCCGCATAAATCGGTGCCGTTAGGATCACATTGGAAACACCGTTTCTTAACTCTACTCTACGTAAAGGGTAGGCTTTGAAATCGGAGGTAAAGAGTACTAAAGCCCCTGACTCAATATGTAAATTGATGTTATCCTGCAACACAATCGGACCTGTTAACCAAAAACCAGCCGGAATCACTACTCGTCCACCACCAAGCTTTGAACAAGCTTCAATGGCTTTATTGATCGCCTCTGTGTTTAAAGTTTCTCCATCAGATTTGGCACCAAAATCCAAGATATTTACACTATTATCAGGAAATTCTGGTAAAAGTGGTGTTATAGAATCAAACACGAATTTCACTCCTAAAAACAGTTTCATTTTTATAAATCTAGAGAGGAGACAATCCTCCCCTCTAGAATAAAGCTTAAGTATTATTGATTGAATAGGTCATCTAGGTTAGCTTGAATAACTGGTTTCAATTCGGCCATTGCTGCTGCTGGGCTCTTAGCGCCCCTAGCAACTTCACGAGTAACATTTTGGAAATCGCCTAGGAAGTTTTCAAATAACCGAGATGCATTACCATCCCATTCACGATTAGCAGTTAAGAATACATCTGCTGCTTCTCTTGATTTTACATGTGCTGCTAATAAGTCGTTAGTATCGATGTCTTCTTCACGCCATAAGAATGTTCTTAAGGCAACTAATGCCTCAGGATCTTTTGCATTAATCGGAATTAGGGTTGTGTTTAGTGCTTGGACAGTCCAAGAATATTCGTCCATTCTTGGCCCTTTTGGATAAGGCACTAGACCCCATTCATCTACCATGTTAGGTAGAATTTGATCTGATAGGCTGTATGCTGGAACGTAGAAATACATACCTGCTTTACCATTAATGAATGTATCACGTAACGTGGAAGAACCGTATGTTGGCATAACAACTTCAAGTTCAGACCACCACGTATAATATTGTTCTAGTGCTTCCAAATAAGCTGGTTCATCTGCTGTAAAAATTACTCGACCATTTTCATCTTCTCGGGTTATGCTAGCACCATTGGAAACAGCTAAGTCCCAAGGTCTAACGTCTACAATACCCCACTGATCAGTTTCACCGTCACCATCTAAATCTGCGGTTAGCTTAACAGCGATTTCAGTTGCTTTATCCCAAGTCCATTCACCTGCTAGATAAAGCTCGTACAAATCTTCAATGCCTTCTCTTTCGAACATTGTTTTATTATAAGCAACGAAGATCATATCGTTTTGGTAGCCATAAACAGGTCGCCACTCAACTGGACCAGCTCCCCAATATTTACCATTGTATTTCAATGCTTCTTCAGTTGCTATTAGGGTAGGTGGCATAGCTTCATAGTACTCAGGTGGCAAAATATCGCTTAATGGAATTACAGCTCCATTGGCAACCAGTTGCCAATAGCCTTTTTTGTTTTGTACATGCCAAATGTCATGAGTGGATTCACCAGCTAATAGACGGGCGGCGTTAATATCTGGCTGGTTGCTATCTTGCATCCAATTAATTTTACAGTTGAAAATTCTTTCAGCTTCTTCAACCCGTCCCATTACAGCCAAGTTGTCTTGGAAGTATTTCGACATTCTATCACTAGTCCAGGAAATAATAGTTACAGTAGCACCACCAAGATCGTATTCTTCTGCAGGTTTTAATCCAAATTGTGTTAAGTCAAATGCTGAAGCAAATGTTGAACCAAATAAGATCAAGCTTAAAACCAAGGTTAAAACTAAACTCATCTTAGACTTTCCAAACATTTCTTTGCCTCCTTAACATATCATGTAATGCAAAAAGAATAGCGAACCCTTTTCCGCTAATGCATCACCCCCCGGCAATTATTAAATTATAAACCCAAATAGGGTAAAATAGTGAGAATAAATCTCACTATTTTATAAACTATGCTACTTTTAAACTAACCAACAAGACCTGTTCTTTCAATACTTTCAATGAAGTACCGTTGCATCAGTGCATATAGGATTAATAGTGGTAAGATAAATAAAATCATACCAGTATTATTCAACAGTGAAATGTATTGTCCTGTAAATTGTCTACCTAGTGCGTATGCGTAGTTAGATGCGGCTACGTCTAATGTATGAGATAGCAATACTCCACCGCGCATATACATTCCCGTAAAGAAGTAGTCATTCCACTGCCACACAAAGGCGAACAAGAACACGATTACAAATGCTGGTACTGCCCCTGGCACCATAATGCGGATAAACGTTTGTAAAGGATTAGCACCATCAATGTAAGCTGCTTCTTCAAGTGACTTTGGTGACCCCTTAAAGAACTGACGCATAATATAGATGAATAAACCGTTATTAAATCCTGTACCACTAATTGCCATTAGAATAAAAGGCCAATAACTTCCTAGTAGGTCAATACCCGGTTCAGGTAACAAGCCCCAAATTGTAAAGAAACGGAAGTTTAAATATAGTGGTAAGTTGATAATTTGTGGTGGCACAATCAGTGTAAAAATTGCTAAACCAAATATTAAAGTTGAACCCCTAAATTTGAATCGAGCTAGACCATACCCTACTAAAGTACATGAAATTAATTGTAAGGTTGCAATGCTAAATGAGAAAATAAACGAATTTCTTAGTGCTTCCCAATATTTCATGTGGACAATCATTGCCCGATAATTATCTAAAGTAAAGGTTCGTGGAATCCATTTTACAGTCTGATCATATAGGTCACGTTCCATCATAAAAGAGGAAACAATCTTAGTTAAAAGCGGTCGTAAAATTACAAAACAGATTCCAACTATAATAAGGGTTCGTATGACAGTCCATAAAATTTCTGCAATTCTCTTTCTGCGAAACATCTATTCTCCCCCCTTAGTTTAGTCCATATAAACAACTTTCCGTGAGATTAATCCAGCTGTTAACAGCAAGAAGATCCCCACTAGTACAAAGTATAACCAGCTCATGGCCATACTCACACCGTAGCCCGCTCCTCCAAACGTATTATCCTGAATAAAGTTAACAAGTTCGTTTGAAGGAGCTGTAAAGAAATCAATAATGCTGTATACAATATTTGTAACAATTAACGGACTTAACAAAGGAAGGGTAACCATCCAAAACGATTCCCACCCAGTGGCTCCTTCAATTTTGGCAACTTCATATAATGAAGATGGAATTGATTGTAAGCCAGCTAGGAAAATCAAAATTTGAATACCGGAAGAACGAATGATTTCAGAAATTCGCTCTGAACCTTGAACGATATAGGTTAACAATCCTTCAGGTAACTTCAAGTACATTAACAATCCAACAATTTGAGAACGGTTAAAAACTGTTTGAGCTGCAGTTTCCTCTACTAATCCTGCATCTAGGAAGAATGACATATAGTCCGCACTTTCCATTCGTAGGATAATATCCGCTCCCATAATCACTGGTAAGAAAAAGATTACACGAGCGATTAAACGGCCTTTAAATTTTTGATTTAATAAAATAGCTGCAAAGAAACTGAAAATCAAAATCAAAGGAACGTCTCGAAACATCGCTACTCCAGTTTCAAATAGTAATCTAGGATATTCCGCGTTTACAAATAAAGCATTATGGTAGTTGCCTAAACCAACCCAAATTAGCTCATAGCCTTCTGCTGTAATTTTTAGTTCGCTTAAACTAAAGAGGATCGACTGTAAAAAGGGGTAGAGGAACATGAGTATAAATCCGATTACGAAAGGCAATGTGAAGAGGTAACCGGATAAAGCCTCTCTTCCCTTCAAGCTCAGCCTCCTACGGCCTTGAATTTTCATTTAAGTCATTCCCCCTTAAAAACTCGAAAACTTTTGGATTCTACAGTAACTCCATTGAATTCCATTGGGTGATTACTATAGTTGACAACGACACTTTTACCATTTTCATATACAGTTAGATATACCTTTTCAGCTACCTTTTGGTGATCGACAATTCTTAATCCTTGAACATCATTAAAATGCTCATTGAACATTTCATAAACAGCTACAGCTTCATCTACCCAAGTACTATATTGTCCAGTAAATAGGACACCATAGATACTACCTTTAATTACATCAGGATTAGCCATAAATCCGAAGTAATATGGTAAGGCACCGGCCTCAGCCATTTTCAGAATATGATATTGTCCATCGCCAGTACGGTTAATTGGTTCACTAGCATAGCTGACATATCCATGTAAAACAATTGGCATGAATGGAATACTTTCATCAACAATATCCAATCCACTATCACTTAATGGTAGATATGAAACACTATTAGCGTAGGGAATAGCGTACGCATTTAAGCTGCGCATATGAAGTTTTTGATTATTGTCCTTAGCTAATTTAGCAAGAACTCTTTCATAGATTCTAACTGCATCTTCCCGTCCAATATTAACTTTTCTATTATAATCACTATACAGACTATATTGAATGTCACTGAGGGTTAAGCCAGTCAGACCTAACTTCAAATGATCATCCAAATAACGATCTACTAACCCTTCTACCTTAGCAGGAGATAAAAGGTATTCAATTGGTCTTCTGTCTAAGGCTCGTACAGCATCACGTCGTACACGATAACCATCGAACAATGAATCTTGGTTAACTATTAAAAAGTTAACTTCTGGATAGAAAGTAGCTCCAATATTTTCCATAGTTTTGGTTAAGTTCAAGAAATCACGTTTGCTGCCTAAAGCTGACTCTAGTTTAATATTACGTGGAAAACCATGCATATAACCATCATTCATCCAACCAACATAATCTACGTAAAGGTTAGGAATACCTCTATCTGCCAAGTCAGTGACTATAGCTTCTAGCTCCTTGTAGGTAGTTAACGGAACGATAACTTCTCTTGGTACACCCAAAATTGGCTTCATATCATCAACTGCACCGACAATCTCTAAAAATAATGGCAGTTGCTCTTGGGGTTCAATTCGCTTTAAGCCATATTTTTCCACTAGATAATCTTGATAATAATGAGCCATACCAACATAATTGGCCTTTTCATCAGTTAGCAACGCATATCTAATTTTAATATCTCCTGAGTACATTGGATTTTGGTAAACGTTAATCGAGTTTTTACCACTTTGTACCCATTGAGCGGATGCACCGTGTATATTTTGTGTCAATAATGCACTGCTATCACCTTGTAAGGATGTTGAAGTGTACTCAATAATCCTAAACTGTGGATAAATAGTATTGTAAGAAATTCTCTTACCAGAAATATCTGCATTTAATTGAGCAATACTAGCTCCGTCTTCAATAATTGCAAACCAGGCAGTATCATCTGCTTTTAAGCCGAAGACTGGCAGCTTATTTTGATAATCAATAACCGATGATTCTTGAGTCATGAAAGTTAATGCTAGGTCTCGGCCATAGATACGACGGCTATAAGCATTTAAATGAGTCTTTCCGTTATTTAAATAGATAAGAGCGCCTGACCCATCAGGAACAAACATATAACCTTCTGCTGTTGGAGCTGCTGCACCAAAGTATGGTAACACATCAATAGATACTAACGGATAGGTTACTCTTTGGCCTTCAGCATCCAATACATTAACAGGATATTCTACTTCATTTACAGGAACCCGAACTACAAAATTGTCATCTTCCAAAGTATATTCTATCGGTATATAGAATAAGACTACGTTCGGTTTACCTGGTGACATATCAAATAGCTGATAGTTTTCACCTATTTGATAAGGATCAAAACCTGATTCTCTAGTTATTTCAATCAAGGCATCTTTATCCCATGGCAGCATATCCCGTTCTCTTTGCTTTAGAATATAGAACGTTTTCCCTAAGAATGGTTGTAGATCTGCTTCTTTCACATCATTACGATTAGATAAAGAGTCTTTATATCGAACTAGATGATCTAAAAATACTTCGTGAATAGTTCTAGCCTCTCTAGTATTCAAACCACCACTAACTGCATTAATCACGTACTTATTAAGCAGCGTTGGTGTGACACCTTCTGGAGCTTCAACAATCTCCACTAGGGCATACAGGTTTTGTATAGTTCTGCGATCACTAGCTGATAAATTCGCTAAATAATCCTCTTCAAAAATACTTTTGTCTACAATTAATGGAACATAATACTGATCGTCCCATTCTTTACCTAACAAATACTCAACCCTTATGCCGTTCTCAATGGAAACAATTTCATATTGTCCATAAGCAAGACTATCATTATAGCTATCCATAGAACGCTGCACATCTTGGGGAGTAAAGTAGTTGATTCGCAGTTGTGCTCCCAAGGCATTCTTAGCAGCACCCCTGGCGATTTTCTCAACTGTGTCACGCTCGTATGGATTAGAAAACCATACTTGCTCTGTGCTCTTTTGATAAACAGCTACCTCTAAGGTTGTTTCGTTAAAGTACAAGATTAAATTGTCGTTTTCTGCTACAACCTGGTATTCTGGTAACTCTAAAGCCATGACTGGATTCCAGTAGAAAATGGAAATTATCACTGTCAAAGCTAATACCATAAAACTGCAGGCTGTTGCTTGTTTTCTGAATTTCATTGAGGCGTCCTCCTCGCTACAACCTAAACACAAATTCGTTATATACTTCTTGGATAAATCCAAACAACTGGAATATAATGTCCAGGAACAACAGAACAATAAATAAGGCAATACCAATACCTACCAAAATCAATAGTGTCACGAAGATTGTACCTGGCAAAGAATAATCATGAATTACCATAGTACCAAAGAACAATAGTCCAATTGACCATATCAGCGAAATAGCCAAGAAGAGATAATAGAAGGCTCCTTCGTCTGCTGATAAATAATTACTAATAAAGGTTAGTGGCACATTTATCAAAATAAATGGCACTAAGGCATAAGCTGAGGCAATTACAATATCTTTAAAGCTACCTTTACCATTCATTAGAGTGGTAAGTGACCAGTTAATGCCAGCCCAAAGGAAAAAGGGAATGATAATACTGACTGCCTCAGTGATAATATTTAGGGTACGTGGATTTTGTTCATTAAAGATAAATCCAGTAGATTGCAACATGTATAAATATGTTACAACTACTCCAGCAAGAATCGTAAGAGCAGCTGATAGATTTCCACGTGCTTCATGTTTTAAATCCCAGAATCCTTCAAATGGACTAACAATTACTTTAAAGGAATATTGCAAGGCTCGTAAAAGCCGTCTCACTTTAATTTTGAATGGACGCTTAGGCATCGCTTCCCATTCTTTGACTTCTGCATAAGTGGCAGCAACTTTTGCCTTAGCTTCAGCAATATCTACTTCTGTTTCCTTAGACGTTATAATTAACAGATAAATAATTAAAGCAGCCACCAAGAACAGGATTAAACCAAAATAATCTTCAATTACACTCTTACGATACAACTTAAAGGCCTCGGAGTACTCAACCCGGTTGTTGGCTAGCTTGAAGTTGTACATGGCACCAGCATAATCGCCCTGCATTAGTAATGCTCGACCAATACCAGTGTAGGCCAAGTCGTAGTTAGAGTTTCTCTCTAAAATCTTTTGCCATAACTCTGCAGCTTCATCGTAAAAACCATTATCATAGTAAGCTACAGCATTATGAATCATTTCTTTGTATTCAGTAGGACGAAAAACTGTAACTGAGTTTTTAATAGCGTCGACCACTAATAAATGCCCATCTTTTTCAGCAATGGCCACAGGGTTTCTAAATGCACCGTCCACATCGCCCAATGTACCAAAAGCGTATAACAAACTACCGTTTGCGTCATATGTGAAAATTCTACCTCGTTGACGGTCTAGAATTGAGTAAATTCCATTTTCACGCGGCACTACGTCTACAAAGATTGATGGATTTCCGATATAGTCGCCTATTGGAGGTGCTGTTTCGATTCGACGTAAAACGTCTTTTCCAGCAGTATTCAAACGACGAATTCGTTCTTGTTCTTCAATTTCTCCGCCAATAGCAGTTGCATACACGAATCCATCTTTGTCAACGGCAATATTACTGTGCTCAACAGGCAAGAATAATTTCATTCGAGCTCTTTGAGCTTTAGTGCTAATTAAACGCCAAATATAATCAGCAAGAGTTGGATTAACGGTAGGTGCACCTTGGAATCCCTGGAAATCACCAAATTCATCAAATTCCATGATCCCATCATAAACACCCATAGAAATTACATAGATTGTTCCATATTTATCAACTGCTAGCTTATCAGGACGAAACCTAAAGTCACTAGTAAATAACTCTGGCTGATCTTCAGCTGGTGATGTAACTAACATTTTCAAGTTAGCATCTTTATCTAAAACTACTATTCTTCCATTTTCTCGATCAGCAACATAAATATCTCCATAAGAATTTACATGAATTCCGCGAGGTACATTAAACCGTTCAGTTTTACCATTATTGTCAAATTGAGAAATCACACGGACTAAATTCCACTCGCTGTCTAAATGTATAATCCGATTATTACCAGTATCTAACACATACACATGACCATTATCATCAACAAAAATGTCATGCGGAGTTTTTAATTGTCCGACACCAACGTCCAAACCTGTGATTACTTTATCTGGCACATAAGCATGAGGTGAAGGTACCTCTACATTCCAATAATCATAGGTATAGCTCATATATGGTGCTGCGTAAACAGGTATTCCAGCCAACAGCAGGAATGCCAACATTAGCATACAAATCTTTTTAAACTTCAAATGTCCTCACTCCGTCCTTCAGAGTAATCTGGTTCTAAAATGTTAACGTTAATTTGCCATTCCCGATGTTCCCATTGTGTCAACCACTTTACTTTGGTTAATTACAAAGACTACAATTGGTACAATCATCATTACTAAAGTTACTGCCGCAGCAACTCCTTGTCTAGCAACTCCACCTTGAACAATCTGACTCAATGCATAAGGTAAAGTTTTGAGTTGCTCTGAGTATAAGAAGTGTCCGCCTGTATTTTTCCATAAGCTTTGGAACAATAAGATAATCATGGTTAACCAGGCTGGCTTGACGTTAGGCATAACTATTTGCCAATAGATTCTAAATTCACTGGCACCATCGATTTCAGCTGCCTCGATAATAGAACGATGAATCATCGAGTCAACGAAATTCTTCATCAAATATAAACCTAAAGAACTACCCCAAGCGGGAACAATAATAGCTGCATAGGTGTCAACCCAACCTAAAGCTGCAATCGTAACATAGTTTGGAATAGCTGTTACTTCAGCTGAAAACATCAGCGACAGAACAACCATTGACAAGAACAGATTCGCTCCCGGAAACTTGCGCACTGACAAAATATATGCTGCTAAAGAAGCGAAAAATACGTTACCTGCAGTACCACCTATTACGATTAATAACGAGTTCAATAAATAACGTGACATCGGAACCCAAGATTGAGCCATCAAGACTAACAAGTCTTTAAAGTTATTTAAGGTTGGATTCCGCACAATAAAACGTGGTGGGAAAAGGAATAATTCACTTAGTGGCTTAAAAGCATTACTAATTGTTAATACCAAAGGCATCGACATAAAAGCGATCCCCATTAGGAGAATTATAAATACAGCTGTATCCCCACCAGCAGAACGAGAGAGTCTTTTCTTTCTAATACTAAAATTAAATTTCATTCTCTAATCCCCC
>ERZ773359.2036-NODE-2036-length-26390-cov-464.218493_pt1 | contig 26390 bp, 21 predicted proteins | sample MGYA00374955_ERZ773359 | MGnify/ENA primary metagenome ERZ773359 (study PRJEB29098, sample SAMN04486028) | biogas fermenter metagenome | study: EMG produced TPA metagenomics assembly of the Biogas fermentation microbial communities from Germany - Plant 4 DNA1...
TCGTTATCACACCAAATGGCTGAACATGATGTATCCCAGACTGTATCTCGCTCGCAACCTCTTGAGTGAAGATGGGGTTATATTCATTTCTATTGATGATCATGAACTGAGCAATCTTAGAAAAGTGTGTGATGAGATTTTTGGGGAAGAAAACTTGGTGGCCAACATTATCTGGCAACACAGCGTCCAGCCCAAGGGCTACACAAACCTTTTTTCTGTTCACCATAACTACATCCTTTGTTACAAGAAGAGTGAGCAATACGAGGTTCAGGCATTGCCGCGAACAGCAGAAGACAATGTGAACTATTCCAACCCGGACAATGATCCAAATGGTCCATGGAGATCTGGTGACGTCCGAAACTCCCTTTACCGCCCCAACCTTATTTACGATATTACCACTCCGTCTGGTAAGATCATTAAACCTCCTGAAAACGGTTGGAGATGGAGCAAAGAAACCATGGCGGAGAAAATGGCCTCTGGCGAAATCGTGTTTTCTGTAGATGAAACTCGAATTATCCGGAAGATTTACCTAAAAGACCAACAGGGACGTGCTCCAGAGACTATATGGTTTGCCACTGAAGTTGGCTCCACGAGAGATGGAATAGCGCAGATCAAGGAACTGTTTGATGGCAAAGCACCATTTGATACCGTCAAACCAGTGCAGCTGATCAAGCGTATGTTTGAGGTGGCAGGGGTAAAGGACGGCGATATAGTTCTCGATTTTTTCGCCGGCTCGTGCTCAACAGCGCATGCGGTACTGCAGCACACAAACGCCCGATTTATTGTTGTGCAGCTGCCCGAACCTGTTGATGAGACTAATCCGAGCGGTAAGAATGCTTCTGACTTCGGACTTACCACTGTCGCAGACATTGGTAAAGAGCGGCTCAGAAGAGTGATCACAGACTTGGAAGGCGAGAGGGACAAAATCAAGGCGGAAGCAGAGGAAGCACTGCCTGGGTTCGGTGAGGAAGCCCCCGATCTGGACTTAGGTTTTAAGGTGTTCAAATTGGACAAGTCTTGTTTCAAAACCTGGGACGGATCAGATCCAGATATCTCTGAAGAGCAACTCATACAGCAGCTAGACTTGCATGTGGATCATGTGGATCCGCACGCCACTGCGGAAGACATCCTTTACGAGCTGCTGCTTAAATCCGGGTTTATGCTGACGGAGCAGATTGAGCAAAGGACGATGGCTGAAAAGACCGTCTATTCTGTTGCAGATGGCGATCTCTTGATCTGCCTGGAAGATGAGATACCCGAGGACCTAATCCAGGAGTTGGCTGCGGCCCAGCCCAAGCAAGTGATCTGCCTGGATCGGGCTTTCGCCGGCAATGATCAGCTGAAAGCGAATGCGGTACACGCGTTCGCGGCCCAAGGCCAGGCTAAGGGCGGAGCAGAGCAGACAATTTTCAAGACTGTTTAGGGGGGATCGGGCTTGAAGCTAAAATTCGATGCCACTCTTGATTATCAGCTAGAAGCCCTGGCAGCTATCACCGATCTCTTCGAAGGGATGGGATCCGGCGGCGGGGGAACCGAAATTGGCTTCAGCTATGGAGCGCTCAAATTAACAGAACTGGGTTTAGCCAACGATCTAGATTTGGATCCTGATCTGCTGCTGCGCAATCTCAGGGCTGTACAAGAGCGAAACAACCTCCCCCAATCCGAGGAGCTCATTAACTACAGTGATCTCTACGGATTTCCCAACTTTTCGATAGAAATGGAAACCGGCACGGGTAAGACTTACGTCTATCTGCGTTCCATTTTTGAGCTAAACAAGCGCTACGGGCTGAAGAAGTTTATCATCGTTGTTCCATCGATCGCCATTCGCGAAGGTGTCTTATCCTCAATCAAACTGATGCGAGAGCATTTCATGGGCTTGTACGATAATGTCCCCTTTGACTTCTTTGTCTACGACTCCAAGGATCTGTCCAAGGTAAGGCAATTTGCCATCAGCAACGAGATCCAAATCATGATCATCAACATCCAGGCGTTTCAGCGCGATGTCGGTGATGTAAAGGACTACGCGAAGCTCACTCCAGAGGAAGAGAAGAGGCTAAACATCATCCACCGTGAGCAGGATCGGTTGTCCGGACGGCGGCCCATCGAGTTTATCCAGGCTGTAAAGCCACTGGTGATCATTGACGAACCTCAAAGCGTCGATACCACTCCCAAAGCCAAACGGGTAATACGCACTTTAAATCCCTTGGCCGCATTTCGCTATTCAGCCACCCATGCGGAACCCTATCACATGATCTATAGGCTAGACCCGATCCAGGCCTATGACCTAGGGTTGGTTAAGCAAATTGAGGTTTCGTCTATTCAGGCTGAACACAACTACAACGAAACGTTTGTCAGGATCGATGAGATTGGCTATGCCAAAGGAGCGAAAACTCCACGGGCCAAGGCAACTATTCACGTGGACACGCCCAATGGGCCCCGGGAAAAGGTGGTCACCCTTAGACAGGGAACCGATTTGAGCGATTTGACCAATCGCCACGGCTACGAGGGTTACATTGTGACCAATATCTGTGCTGAGCCCGGGCTGGAGCAGGTGGAGTTCGGCAATGGCAGAGTTCTAAAACCGGCTCAAGAAGAAGGCGGTATGGCCGACGAGATTATGAGGGTACAGATTCGGCAGACCATTGAGGAGCACCTGAAGAAGGAAAAGCAGTATAAGGATCTAGGGATCAAGGTGCTTTCCCTCTTCTTTGTGGACAAGGTGGCCAACTATAGATGGTATGACGAAGAGGGTAACAGGCATCAAGGTAAGATTGCACGATGGTTTGAAGAGATCTATGCTGAACTCGCTGATCACCCCAATTACAGGGGATTGCTGCCGTATCCGGTTGAGCAAGTCCATGATGGGTATTTCTCCGTAGATAGGAAGAAAGGCAAGGTTGTCGCACTTAAGGATACCTCAGGCCGTACGGCCGCGGATGAAGAGACGTATCGCCTGATTATGCAGGATAAGGAGCGACTGCTGTCGCCATCTGAACCTTTGCGGTTTGTCTTCAGTCATTCCGCACTCAGGGAGGGGTGGGACAACCCTAATGTTTTCCAGATTTGCTCCTTGCGGGAGATAGGCAGTGAAAGGGAGAGACGTCAAACCATAGGCCGAGGGCTGCGGTTGGCGGTGGATCAGGGTGGCGACCGCATCTACGATCGCAGTATCAACAGGTTGACCATCATTGCCAGCGAGTCTTTCGAGCAGTATGCCGCTGGTCTACAAGGGGAAATGGAAAAAGAAATTGGCGGTGGTTTCAAGTTCGGGCGGCTGCCTGAGATTGCGTTTGCCAAGCTTCTCTCCCCGGAAACGGATCAACCCATTGGGCAGGAGGCGTCCAAACGCATTTGGCTGGCTCTGGTTGAGAACGGCTTCCTAGATGAGCATGGGGATCTGACCGACAAGTTTGCCCCCGAAGAGCCTGGCTTCGCTCTAGCGCTGCCTTCAGAGTTTCAAGCCCTGGAGCTGAGTGTGATTGAGGAGATGAAGCGATACACCTTCAAAAATCGAGTGGCCAATGCCAGGGAACGCCGAAAGCTCAAGTTCAACAAGCGCATCGAGCTCAACGAAGACTTTCAAGCTCTCTGGGAGCGCATCAACAAGAAAACCCGCTATTCAGTTGAGTTTTCCACTCAGGAATTGATAGCCAAAGCGGTAGAGAAGATTAAAAAGATGGAGCCCATTCAGCCCTTGAGCATTTTCGTGGATAAGCAAGAGCTGGAGATCAGCGTAGCAGGTCTGGAAGGAGGCCGAATCAGCGACAGCCGGACCATCTTCGTCCGTACCCACAGTAGACTTCCAGACATCTTGGCCTTTTTGCAGAGAGAAACAGAGCTGACCCGCGCCACGTTGGCTGAGATTCTTAAGCAGTGCGGGAGACTGAGGGAATTCACGGTCAATCCCCAAGCCTTTATGACCGAAGTCGCTAAATTGATCAAAAGGGCACTCCACGAGTTAGTTGTTGATGGTATCAAGTACGAGCAGATCGAAGGCGAGTTCTATGAAATGCGGCTGTTCGAAGAATACGAGCTTGAAACCTACCTTTCCCGTCTCTACGAGGTGCAGTACAACAAAAACGCTACTCCGTATGATTATGTTCCCTATGACTCAGAGGTGGAGATGAAGATCGCTCAAGGCTTGGATGAGAATGTGAATGTGAAGTTCTTCTGCAAGCTTCCCCCGTGGTTTGTGGTGCCCACACCACTTGGCGATTACAATCCAGACTGGGCAGTGGTGACCAAGAATGACGGGAAGCTCTATCTGGTCAGAGAGACTAAGGATACGAAAGATCGTGGCAAACGCCGTGAGCTTGAGAACCGGAAAATCGATTGCGGCCGAGCCCACTTCGCGGCCCTGGGTGTCAACTTCAAGGTAGCCACCAGGCTCCACGAAGTACTGGGGGAATAGGGGAGTCGGCTTTGACAACCTCTCCCCCCCTCGGTATAATCATACTAGAATCTTAAGCAATGCTGAAAGGGCGATAGTAATGGGCAGAATAGTAGAAGTAACCGATGAAAACTTCAAGGCTGAGGTTCTCGAGGCTGATCAGCCTGTTTTTGTAGATTTTTGGGCAGTTTGGTGCGGCCCCTGCCGCATGATAGCCCCGGTGTTTGAGCAGCTGAGTGAAGAGTATGCAGGCAGGGTGAAGTTTGTCAAGGTGAATGTGGATGAGGTCACGGAGTCGGTGGCCACCTACGGAATCATGAGCATTCCCACCTTGATGCTCTTCAAAGACGGGCAGCCCACTGAAACGTTGGTGGGAGTGCAGCCCAAAGAGAAGTTAATCGAGGTCTTGGAGAGCCATCTCTAAGCAGGACAGCACAGGGAGAGCGGTAGCTGAAGAAGCTGCCGCTTTTCTATTTGCCCCACATATCTGGAAGAAGGTAACCTTGGGTTACCAGGAACTGGAATGGCCATGGAAAATTTGGTAGTCTGAGAACTTTGGTCTCCATGGACTTGCAGAAGGATGCGTCTCGCTGCAGGTGAAGGGGGCGTAAAACCAACAAGGGAGGTACAGACCTTGAACGTTACCGAACTCGTGGCGCAACTGGGTGAGACACGTGCTCAGGTGCTCTTAAGGGAATTGAAGTGCCAGACTGCTGAAGAACTGGTTGACCTGGCCAGAGAAAACGGCTTAAGTGTCTCTCAGGAAGAAGCGGGGGAACTATTCAGTTTGCTTGCTGCCCGTAGGGACGAGCTGTCAGATGCAGAGCTGGATGCGGTGACGGGTGGTTCCGGCAAGAGCAGTAGGGAGTGTTTCTGCGGTGGTACGATACAGCCAACTGATCCTCCAGAGTATCACCCGGTCCACGGCGCACACATTTACAGGTGCACGAAGTGTGGCCTTGAGGGCTTTCCCGGTTAGGCCACATGGGTCAAGACTCAGGCAGAGCAGGGAACAAAAAAGCGGGCCTAGAGCCCGCTTTTTGACTGCGCTTGTTTAAACGGTCTGGTTCGGTGCCTGCACCTTGCGCCTGCGTTCCAGGCGGGTGAAGGCTTCGTACACCGTGGGAATCACAAACAAGGTGAGCACGGTGGAAGAAATCATCCCGCCCATGATGGTGGCCGCCAAAGACCTCTGGAACTCAGAGCCCACCCCATAGCCGATGGCCACGGGCAGGAGCCCAAAGATGGTGGTGATGGACGTCATCAGGATTGGGCGCAGGCGTACCTGACAGGCCTCAAGGATGGCCTGGCGCACTGGAAGGTCAGGGTTCTGCCGGCGCCTGAGATTGATAAAGTCCACAAGCACAATGGCGTTGTTTACCACGATTCCGACCAGCGTGATGATGCCGATGATGGAGATGATGCCCAAGCTTCCCCCAACTGCCCACAGGCCGGCTAAAGCGCCAACCAGCGCCAATGGGATTGTAAACATGATGATGAACGGCTGCAGGAAGGACTCAAACTGCGCAGCCATGACCAAATAGACCAGGGCTACGGCGAGGATGAGGGCCAGGACAAGTTCTCCGATGGATTCAGAGATCATGTTCTGCAGGCCGCCTACCCTGATGTGGTATCCAGGTGGAATCTCCATCTCCGCGATGATCCTTTCGCTGTGGCGCACTGCCTCGGTCAGGGATAGGTCGTCTAAGATACCGGTAACGTAGGTCACGGGCAGGCGGTCTGTACGCTGGGCCACCGTTTGGACCTCGCTGCTTTCCAGGGTGACCACTTCCTTGAGCAGGATGGGATTCTCGCCCAGCCCTTGGATGCTCACAGGGGAGGTGATCTTGGTGTTCAGCAGATCATCCACAGAATCAATGGAGGAATTGGGCCTGAGCACCACGGGCAGGCTTCTACTGCCCACCTGGATGTTGGTTGCCTCCAGCCCTGTTGTGGCGTAGCGCATGCCCAGCCCCACCTGGCCCGCGGTAAATCCTCCTAAAATGCTCCTGGATGTATCCACCTTGAGGAACAGCTCTTGGCCGGGCCTAAAGGTGGAGTCTTGTACGTCCCTGAAGCCGTCAATCTGCTTGAGCTTGCCCTTAAGCTCTTCCGCCAGTCCATGGCATACAGTCCAGTCTTCTCCCCGGATCTCGATGGACAAATTGGGCGTCAGCACAGCGCTGGCTGCGGAGCCGAAAATGGAGCTGTCAGAAATATTGGTCCGCAGGACACCATGCTTGTCCATGATCTCATGAACTTCACCTTTAAGATCCATTGCTTTGCGCTGACGCTGATCATGGGGGACCAGGGTGATGAAGAACTGTGCGCTTCCGGCGTCTGTCCCCCTGATCAGGCTGACCACATCCAGCTCGCCTTGGTCTCCAGACTGCACCGCAACTGCCTCCACCTCGGGAATGGCCATCAGGTCATCCTCGATGGACATGACAATTTCTCGTACTTTCTCCAGAGGCAGGCCGCCGGGGAGGGTGGCCTGCACTCCCAGGAACCCTTCATCAAAGCTGGGCAGGAACTCCTGGTCTAGTCGGGGATAGACCGCCAGAGCCACCACTAGCAGTATTACCACCAAAGCAAACGTGAAAACCTTGCGGGAAAGAGCCCTCTCCAAAAGACGGGCGTACGCATTCCGAACCCGGCTTACGGCTGTTCCTGGTTTGCGTTTAGCAGCGCTTTTGACGTTCAACAGTTTAGAAGCCAGCATGGGTACGATGGTCAGCGCCGCTAAGAACGAGGAAGCCAGGGCAAAGGAAATGGAAAGGCCGAACTCTTTCAGCAGCTGCCCTGCCATACCTCCCAGGATAATTACGGGGAGAAACACCGCGACATTGGTGAGGGTGGAAGCCAAAAGCGCGCTGGCCAGCTCCCCTGCGCCGTCACGGGCAGAAGCAAGACGATCTTTTCCTTCCGTGAGGTGCCTGTAAATGTTCTCAATAACCACAATGGAGGAGTCCACCAGCATACCCACGCCCAGAGCCAGGCCGCCCAGGGTCATGAGGTTGAGCGACAACTTAGAAAGATAGATCAAGACAAAACTGGCGATGATGGATACGGGAATAGACAGGGCAATGATGAGGAGGCTGGAGGCGTTTCTCAAGAAGAACAAGAGTACGGCCACGGCCAACACCGCCCCGATCATCCCGCTTGAGGCCAGTGAACTGATGCTCTGGTTGATGAAAATGGACTGATCAGTGATGGTGGTAAACTCCAGGTGCGGATGCTCCGCGTGTATTTTGTCCAGGGCCTTTTTCACATCCTCAGCCACCCGGACTGTGTTCGCTCCGGTTTGGCGCATCACTTGGATCAAGACTGTGTCCTGCCCGTTGTAGCGGGTGATGCCATCCCGGGGCGCCACGTGGGTGGTGATCTCAGCCACGTCGCTGAGGTAGGTCAGGGAAGGAATCAGGCCTCCAAGGCCCAAAATGCCGCTGCCCTGCTTCATGCCCACAATGATGTTCTCCAGCTCTTCCACACTGGTGATCTGGCTGCCCGCCCGGGTCGTATAGCGCACGCCGTCTGCAGTGACTGCGCCGCCGGGCACCACAATGTTTTGGTACATGATCAGTTGCTGCAAAATGACGGGTGTGAGCCCCAGTTCGTTGAGGTGATCTGCGTCAAAGAGCACCTGGATCTCCTCTGCGCTGGTGCCCAACAGGCTCACCTGCGCCACGCCCGGGATCTGTTCAATCTGAGGTTTCAGCCGGTTCAGCTGCTCAGAAAGGGCAACGGGGGAAAGACCCTGGGAGCTCACGCCAACCAGCATGAGGGGAAAGTCGTTAGGATCCACCTGCACCACCACGGGGGCCTGAACGCCCTCGGGGAGGGTCAATGCTGTTTGGGCCAGACTGTTGCGCACAGAATCCAGGGAACGGATCATGTCTGTGCCCCAATCAAACTGAAGCATGATTGCGGAGACATTCTCTATGCTGAAGGAATCCATTCTCCTCAGGCCGCTGATTCCCGACAGGGCCCCTTCGATGGGGATGGTCACGTCCTGTTCCACTGTCTGGGCTGCTCCACCGGGATAGACGGTAACCACCACCGCGATGGGGAAATTCATGTCGGGCAGAAGATCGATGCCGATTCTCTGCAGGGAAATAACTCCGAAGATGAGGGCAATAATAACAAAGACGGTGACGGCAACTGGGCGGCGAACCGCCAGTTTAGACAAGTGCATCAAACATCCTCCTTAAGGGACCAGAGTACATCCTAATATAGTTTCGGGATTGAACTACCTTATCCTGCTGTTTTCAGTATCGAGAAAGGAAGGGCTGCCGTGGGAAAACTCGCTAAGCTGCTCCTGGGCCTGGGGATTGTCGCGGCCGTGGTTCTGGCTGTAGTCGTGTTTCGGAGAGGCTGGCAGGAGCCTACCATCCCTCCAGCGGAGGAGCCGCCCCAGCTGGAAAGCTGGCGGCAGACCTTTTCTGAGACAGACCTGGATCTGCTGGCCAGGGTGGTACGGGCCGAGGCGGAGGGCGAACCCTACGACGGCCAGGTGGCGGTTGCTGCGGTGATCCTAAACAGGGTGAAGCATCCAGAGTTTCCCAACACCATTCCCGGCGTGGTCTACGAGCCTTTGGCCTTTTCTGTGGTGGCCAACGGCGAGGTGAACAAACCCGCCAACGCCTCAGCCGTGCAGGCCGCCCATGCCGCCTTGAACGGCTGGGACCCAACGGGGGGAGCTCTCTATTTCTACAATCCCAGCAAAACACGGAGTGCCTGGATTCGCAGCCGCCCCGTTTTGAAAACCATCGGCGGGCACATATTTGCCGGTTAGGGGTGAGGGCATGTCCGCATCTGGCAAACGCAGGCTCACAGCCATAATCTTCGCAGTGCTGTTCCTAGGTGTGGGGTTTGCCGCGGGGCAGTACTACCTGCAGCGCACCTATGAAAGGCAGGTGGAAGCGGCTTACCGCAGGGCCCTGAGCGAGCTGGCCACCCATTTCCAAGAATTAGCCGGGGAAATGGGCCGCGCCCGCCTGGCCGTGAGTGCCAAGCAGAGGAGCCTCATTGGCTCCAACCTGCGGCGCTTGGTTTATGCCGCCCAAAGCAATCTAGGTGAACTGCCTTTGGGGGAAATCGATCTGGCGGGCGTGTGTGCACTCCTGGATGAGGTTTACGAGCAGACTGCCCTCTATGTTCAGGAAGGATGGGAACCGGAGGCCTTGGAAGAGCTCTATGCGCAGGTGCAGTACGTAAACGGTGAGCTGGACAACCTGCTCCTCCAAAAGCAGCAGGAATTCCCTTGGGTTCCCTGGCAGAAGTATCTATCAGCTTCCGTCTCCGTCCCCCGGGTTTTAGAGGCCTTTACCGCGATCAATGCTGGCCTGGGGGAACTGCGGCCGCAGGCAGAGCGAGGTCCCCTGAGCAGGGGTGAGATTGCAGGGGATACCATCGGTCCAGAGCAGGCAGTGCAGGCGGCCCGGGATTTCTGCGGGCAGGAAGGGCTGCGCTTCCAGGTTACCAACGAGTCCAAGGGCCAGATCCCCACCTACACAGTGGAGGCCAAAGGCGAAAAGGGACGCATAATCGTTGAGGTTTCCCAAAAAGGCGGTTTGGTGCTGTGGATGATGGATTCGGAGGAAGTGCCGGAGAGCAGACTCTCTACCCAGGAGATGGTGGAAAAAGGGCGGGAATTTTTGGAGCAGCGGGGATTCCCTGCCCTGCATGTTACCGATGTGCAGCTGCTGCAGAACAGGGCTACTCTGACCTTCGTGCCCAACCGGGAAGGGGTTCTGCGTTATGGTGAATCCGTGAAAGTACAGGTCAGTGCCGCGGACGGGAGCATCCTGGGTTTCTGGGGGACTCCGTATTACACCGCACAGAGCCGGCTGGAAAGGATGGAATACCTCCAGGGTGAAAGCTGGGCTGTGCAGGAAAAACTGCGGGAAGGTTTGGAAGTGCTCGATGAAAAGCTGGCCTTAATACCCGCAGCAGAACAGGGGGAAGTGCTCACCAAAAGGGTAGGGGTCCGCTACCAGGATGAGTATTACCTGATTTATCTCAATGCAGAGACAGGCGAAGAGGAGCAAATCGTGCAGGTGAGCTCCCCCCTGTATTTCTAACGCAGGGCTTGAATGCGGGTGGCGGTTATGGTGGCATGTTCAGATTCATCGCGCCGGGAGATATTCCCGGACACCAAAAGCAGGGGTTCGCTGTACAAGACCTTGGCATATTTCTTGTACACATCCTCAAAGACCGTGACATCGATGAGTCCGTATTCGTCTTCTAAGGTCAAAAAAACAACTGTCCTGCCGCTGCGGGTGGGCGGCCTGTGGGGGCGGATCACTAGGCCCGCCATCTGCACAGGACCTTCTCTGCGGGCGGCAACTGCTCTGCTGGTCAAAACCGTTTTGGGCAGCTGCGGCCGGAAGAAATCCAGGATATGCCCCTGGGCGGCGAGGCGCAGGACAGAATACTCCTTCAGCCAGCGCTCGAAGGGGGCAAAATCGGGAATATGGCTCTTGACCGGGGGAGCTTCCGAAAAGAGGCTCCCCTGTTTGTTTTGATAATACTGGGGCAGCTCCCAGATGAGGGCCCGGCGGTTGCTGGAAAACCAGTCGAAGGCTCCGCCTAGGATCAGGTTTTCCGTCACATCCTTGCTTACATTGGTGCGGCTGACAAAGTCCTGCACGGAGCTGAACTTCCCCTTAGCCCGTTCCTGGAAGATGGATTCCAGAAAAGATGCTTCCATGCCGGCAACCTGTTTGAGGCCGATGCGGATGGAGTTTTCCTCTGCAGTGAAATCCGCAGCGCTCTCGTTGATGTGCAGGGGCAGGATCTCCAGCCCCCTGCCGCGCGCCTGCACGCAGAGGGTGTTGGGGGGGTAAAAACCCATGGGCTGAGCGTTGAGGAGCGCTGCGTAAAAATGGGCGGGGTGATGTTCCAAAAGGTAAGCAGTGCGGTAGGCCGTGTCCGCGAAGGCGGCGGCATGGGCTTCACAGAAGCCATAGCCTGCATACCCCACAATATAAGAGAAGATTACTTCCGCCGTCTCTTCATCGACACCCTGGGTCAGGGCCTTTTGAATGAACTCGCGGCCGATGGATTCCATTTCCGTCTGGGAGCGGAACTTAGTCATCACTTTGCGCAGGCGGTCCGCTTCCCCCGGGGTGAAGCCGGCGATTTCTGTGGCGATTTCGATCACCTGTTCCTGGTAGAGGACGACCCCGTAGGTTGGCGCCAGGATTTTTTCCAGTTTGGGGTGGATATAGGTCACCTCTTCCCTCCCGCGGCGGCGGGCGATGAAGGGATCCACCATATTTCCCTTAATGGGCCCGGGCCTGATCAGGGCCACGCTGGCCACAATATCTTCAAAGCGGTCCGCCTGAAGGCGGGACTGGAGGCTCCTTTGGGCCGGACTTTCCAGTTGGAAAACGCCCACGGTATCCCCCCGCTGCAGTCGGGCAAAGGTGGCGGCATCATCGGTGGGTATCTGGTTGTAGTTGAGTTCAGGCAGCTGCTGCACCACATCGGAAACGGCAGACAAGGTGCGCAGGGAAAGCAGGTCGATCTTGATTAAGCCCAGATCTTCAATGGTGTTCTTATCAAATTGGGTGATGAGCACCCCTTTGGCCGAGGGCTGCAGGGGGGTCACTTTGGTTAAGGGGTCGCCGCTGATCACTAAGCCCCCCAAATGGGTGCCTATCTGCCGGGGAAAGGCGTTGATGGCCGCGCAGTAATCCAGCAGTCTTGAGTACTTGGACTGGTGCAGGGGGTGGCTTTTCAGCTCGGGCAGCTTGTGCAGCAGCCGGCGGATGCCGTCCGCGGGAACGCTGATGATGTTTTTGGTCAGCCGCTTCAGTTCTTCCTGAGTATAGCCCAAAGCTCTGCCCAAATCCCGCAGGGCGGAGCGGGCGTGGTAGGTGTGGAAAGTGCAGACGGAAGCCACCTGATCGGGCCCATAGCGCTTGTAGACGTATTCGGCCACTTGATCCCGGCAGCGGGCATCAAAATCAATGTCGATATCGGGCTTCTGAGCCCGCTCCAGGCTCAGAAAACGTTCGAAGAGCAGCCCCCGGCTGAAGGCATCCACGTTGGTAATTTCCAGGCAGTAGACCACAACGGAATCGGCTGCCGAGCCCCTGCCCGCGTAGCGGATGTTCTGCTTTTGGGCATACTGCACCAGATCCCACACCGCCAAGAAATAGTCCGCCGCATCCAGCTGTTCGATGATGCTCAGTTCATGCTCAATGCGCTCTCTTAAGGGAGCGGAAATGGAAGCATAGCGCTTGCGGGCCCCCTGCCAGGTGAGTTCGCGCAAGAACTGGTGCGCCTTTTCCGGCCCCTCATCTGGGAAGTAGCGGGGGAAGAGATTCTGCGTTAAGTCCAGAGCCGGACTGCAGCGCTGGGCAATCTCCAGGGTGTTTTCCACCGCTTCAGGGAAGGCGGCAAAGCGCCTTTTCATCTCTTCGGGGGAAGCAAGGTAGTTTTCCCCGTTGAAGGGGCGCTCGGGGTGGAGTTCCTGCACCCTGGTCTGGGTGCGGACGCAGGCCAGGAGATCGTGGATGGGGAAATCCTCTTTGCGCAGGTAGTGCACGTTGTTGGTGGCGACAAGGGGCACGCGCAGCTCTTCATGGAGCTTATGGATCCCCTCTAAAAGGCGCTTGCTGAAGGGTAGGTAGCTCTGGATCATCTCCAAATAGACCTGCCCGGGCCCGAAGGTCTCCACTAAGCGCAGCACCTCTGCCTTGGCCCGGGCGTGGTCTCTGCGCAAAATGGCCTGGGCCGTGCCCGAGTGATGGCAGCCGCTGAGGGCAATGAGCCCCCGGGCGTTTTCCTGGAGGGCCTCCCAGGGAACCAGGCATTGGTGCCTGTCTCCCTTGGCGAAACCGGCGGTGATCAAACGGCACAGAGATTGGTAGCCTTGGTTGTTTTCAGCCAGCAGCGTGAGGTGTGTCCCATCCTCGGTGGTGATTTCCGCCCCTTGAATGGGCTTAATGCCCAAATCCAGGGCCAGTTTGTGAAAATCCACTGCGGCGCTCACATTGTTGTGATCAGTAATGGCCAGGGCTGGCATTTCCCACTGGGCCGCCTGGTGAAGAAGTGCCTCCAAAGAGGAGGCTCCATCTAGGAAAGAATAGGGAGAATGGACATGCAGGTGCACAAACATGCTCATCCCTCCGCTAATGCTAATCTGCTATGCGGTACAAAATCCACTGCTCAAGGCTGGGTAGAAAATGCAGTTCGCAGCGGCACCGGTTGGTGCTCACCTCGTAAACGAAAAGCTCCGGTTCATCCAGCCACCATTGGCCCCCTTCGCGCCAGTGGTTTAAGATATACTTGACTTCAAACTTACGGCCGAAGCGAAAAGCCGCTGGGAAGCTGCCCTTTAACTCAAGCTGCACGGGCTGGTTGATCAGCTTGCTCATGTGAAGCACTCCTCCCAGAGAAGCAGGAGCTGTTCCCGGCGGGGGAGCTCTATCCCGATCTGGGTGCAGGGCGCGAAATCTTCCCCCAGCGCCTTGGGTGCCTGCGGCTCCCAGAACATGCTCAGCTGGGCAGCGGCGGAGGGCTCCAAGCCGCTGAGTACAACCTCAAGTTGGGCTAAGGGCTCTTGGGGCAGCAGGCTTTCCACAGCCCGCAGCAAAGGCCGGGCATCATCGGCCGCTTCTTTAAAGAGGCGCGTTTTTTCAATGGGCGGGCCTTGAAGCGGGTGGGCTGTGAGTTGGAGCCGGCCAGCGATCCTATGCTGCTCTTTTAGGGCAGCGGCGAGTTTTTGCATGCCCTGCTGCAGATAGGGCTTGAGCTCGTGGGGGTGCAGGGGCCGCAAAAATCCTTCCAGTACAGTACAATCCAAGGACCATCTGCACTCCTGGATCTGCTCAGCCTGGAAGGGAACCAAATCTTCGCCCCGGCCCAGCTTGTGCAGGGCGGCGGCCTTGGGCCCAAATTGGCTGCCCAGCACCGCCAGGGGTATGTCCCCTAATTGGCCCACGGTTTTGATACCCAGCCTTTCTAAGGCATCCAATTCATCCAGGGGCAGGCGGTGCAGGGGAATTTGCTGGAGAAAGCTTTGGGTTTGGCCTGCGGGGATTACCCGCTCACAGCCGCTGAGGTTATGCGCGGCTAATTTGGCCACCAGTTTGCTCTGGCCCGCGCCCCAAATGCCTTCCCCGTGGTCTTGGCGCAGTTTTTCTGCAAAATCCAGGACAAATTGCTGGAAAATAGCTGGCTGCCTGAAGCGCAGGTACCAGGCGTGGGGATACTCAGCTTCAAGCTCATGGGTATACTGGCGGGAAAAATCATGCCAGTCCTTGGCAAAGGGCATAAAGTCATCTAGATTGATGCTGAGGGTGATCACTGGTTTATCCAGGTGCAAAACCGCTTTACCCCCAGCTTTGACCGTGAATCCGTACTCTTTCAGTTCAGGGGAGAAGTCCCAGACCTTCTTCTTGTGTGTTAGAATATAGTATGCGTCCTGTGTTTCCGCCTGGCGCAGCCTAAAATTGCGAATATAAAAGTGGCGTAAGCCACAGTAGACGATCATGATACTCCTCCTTCAGAACATCTGTTCGCCTAAATTATAATACAGAACAAAGGTTCTGGTCAAGGAGGGAAAGGGTGGTAATATGGAGATCACCTTCCTGGGCACCGGCACATCCTATGGTGTCCCTGTCCTCACCTGTACCTGCCCCGTATGCACAAGCGGAGATCCAAAAAACAAGCGCACCCGCAGTTCCCTTTGGCTGCGCTGGAAGGGGACCAGCCTGCTCATTGATACCGCCACCGAGTTCCGCCTGCAGGCCTTAAAGGCCGGTTTGCAGCAGGTAGATGGGGTGCTCTACACCCACTGCCACGCCGATCATGTCTTTGGCTTTGATGATCTGCGGGTTTTCAGCCGCATTACTGGCCGGCGCGTGCCCGTTTACGGCAATGCCGCCACCATTTCTGAGCTGCGGGAGGTCTTTGCCTACATTTTCCGTCAAATCCAGCGCCACGAGGACAGGCCCTGGATCGAAACCAACGTGGTGGACGGGCCCTTTCAAGTTGGCCAAGTTCTGGTGCAGCCCGTGCCTGTGCTCCATGGAGAGCTGCCCATTTTTGGCTACCGCGTGGGCAGTTTGGCTTACATCACCGACTGCAGCCACATACCCCCCGCTTCCCTGGAAATGCTCCGGGATTTAGATCTTTTGATCCTGGGCGTGGTGGGTTTTAACCCCCATTCATCCCACATGCATCTGGACCAGGCTTTGGCTCTGGTCAGCGAACTTGAACCTAAACAGACCTATTTCACCCACATTTCCCACCTTCTAGATCACAACACAGTGAGCAAAACCCTTCCGCCCCGAGTGCATCTGGCCTATGACGGGCTCACCATTTCCTGCCCCTAGGAAAAGCCAGGAGAATTCTCAAGCGGCGCGCGCATATAGTGTAATGATCTTCTTCGACAAGGAGGGACAAGATGGTCATTCACAAAGAATATGCGCTGCGCCGCTTTTGCGAGAGCCCCTTAAAGCACGAGGGCAGCAGGGAGCTTCTGGAAAAGATCTGCGCCGAGCCTGCCCAGCTGCAGAGGCTCGTTTTCGTCACAAATAGGGACTATCTGCCGAATACTATGGTAATTTCCCAGCAGGGAAGCAGTGGAGTCCCCTTTGAACTGAGCCTGGGCACCCAGCAGGAGCAGCTCATGCTGGTCAACGGAGGGCTTCTGCGCAAAACCCAGAAAACCCAAAAGGTCTGCCTCAGCGATCCCGCACTGGCCTGGGAAGCCCTGCAGGGCCACTGCGGCCTTATCCATGTGCAGCTGGTCTTCCATGGGGAGGCGCCCGACTGGTATGACGAAATAGCGGTACCCAACGAGGCTGTCCCTCCGGAGCTGGCTCCCGGTTTTGCCTCCTTCCTGCGGGAACAGGTGGAGCTGATACTTTGGGGCATTGCCCTCAAGGCCCGCATTGACGAGGCTCTGTCCACCCGTGATGAACAGCTTTTCCATGAATCGGTGCGCCTGTACAAGCAGGTGCTGCAGTCCTGTTTTTGGGAGTTTTAAAGTGCGGATGCCGTTTCCAGTTTCCCCCGGGGAAAGCAGGCAGGATTTGCGGTGCTGACGTGGAAGTCCCATTAAGATACGATACGCCTAGCTCACACTACCTTGGAGGTAACCAGATTGAAGCCAGTAGTCCAGAGAAAACCTAAAAGCCAGTTGCGAGAACTAGTGGAGACCATCCTGTCAGCTGTTATTATCGCTGCCTTTGTGATGATTTTCATTGCCAGGGCCTACACCGTGAACGGGGACTCCATGCTCCCCACTCTGCACCACGGCGAAAGACTCTTGATTGACAAGATTTCCTACCGCTTCATCGATCCTTCCCGGGGGGAGATTATTGTCTTTAAGAACCCTTCCAATACCAGTGAGCAGTTTGTCAAGCGCGTGATCGGGCTGCCAGGCGATGAAGTGGCCATCATCCAAGGAGTGGTGTATATCAACGGCCAGCCCATCGAGGAGGACTACACCATGGCCCCTGCCCGCATAGGGTTTGCGCCTCAGATCGTCCCCGAAGGTACTTATTTTGTCCTTGGAGATAACCGCAACAACAGCGAAGACAGCCGCTTCAGCCGGGTGGGCTTCCTACCCCGCGAGCTGATCATCGGCAGGGCTATCTGGCGCTATTGGCCGCTGAATAAAGTGAGCCTGATGCCGCGCCCAGCAGCCTTCCGCAACACTGCTTTCTAGGTCTTTCCCCGGCGGCCCGGCCCGGGTCTCCGGGTTCTTTTCAAGGCGGAATTAACAGAATAGTGGGAATTGAACGTGTAGGGACCGGCCCATGGCTTGGTACATACACTATCACTGGAGTCTGCTAATCCCTTCCTTTTCTTCCTGCCGTGCCTGCTTCCCCCAATCTAAACTAGGTCTGGAGGAGGTTGTGCTTTGAGTGAACTATTCGGTCTGGTCCTGTCAGGGGGCAGTGTGCGCGCTGCTGCCCATGTGGGCGTCTTGAAGGCTGTGGAGGAGTATAAGCTGGAGCCCCAGGTGGTTGTGGGCACATCTGGGGGATCAATAGTGGCCGCGCTCTATGCTGCCGGGCTCACCGCAGCGGAGCTGGAGGATTTGTTTGTGGAGCACAGCAGAGCCAAGGGTGAAATTGTGGATTTGAACTGGCCCGGCGCGGTTTTGGCCCTGCTTACCTGGGATATCAAAAGGCTCAGCGGTGCTGTGCGGGGCCGATCCATCGAACAGATCATCGCCCGCAGCCTTCCTGTCCAGCGTTTTCAGGATTTGCAGAAGTGCCACTTGCTCATCCCCGCGGTGAACCTTAACAACGGGCAGCAGACAGTGTTCTGCCACTGGCAGGCCCTGGGGTTCACTCCCGATGAAAACGGGGAATACGAGGGGTACTTGGTGCGCGATGATCTGACCATCGCCCAGGCCGTGCGGGCCAGCATCAGCATTCCCGGGGTGTTTGTACCCGCCGCCTTTGCCCAAGAAGTGGACTGCTACGTGGATGGGGGGCTGAGGGACGGCTATCCATTGAACATCGCTGTGCGCCTGGGGAAGGCCAGGCGAGTTCTGGGAGTGAATCTAGGCTATGCCGGCATGCGCCGGGATTCCATCTTGTCCGACGGCCCGCTGGAAATTCTCAACCAGTCTTTGGATATCATGATGTGGGCACAGTTTAAGGATCGCCTGCAGGACCGGGCGCTTGCGGGCAGCAGGCTGATCACCATCAATCCCTTGATCTACAACATCAAGACCTTTGAAGTGGAGTATATCCCAGAGATGATCGCGCGGGGCTACGAGGTTGCCATTAGGCTCTTTAGGGAGCGGGGGCTCACGGCAGGAGAGAGCGGCAACCGCGAACGCCTTTTCAGGATGGTGCGGGCTGCGCAGACTTTTCCGGAGAAAGACAGCCCCTATTTCAACTACCTTTTGGAGCACCAGATCACAAAGAAGACCAAAGAGACAGCGGCCGAGCCTGGCCTGTTGGGCCAGCTGCGCACCTTGGTGAGACGGAGAGCCCTGGGTTGATCCCGGGGCTTCTTCCCTTAGTGGAAAGAAATTGTAAATAATCCATTCCCCACCTAAATGAGATTGAAAACCATTCTCGCATCTGCTATGCTAAAACTAAGCGACCAACTAATAAATTCAGCCGAAAGGTGGGGTTGCTGTGTTGATCCAGGACTATACTGCTGAGTTGATCCGGGGCTATGGTGCCCTGACAGGCCGCATGCTGCGGATCATGGACGAGAACGGCGTGGTGCAAGAACCTGATCTGGTGCCCGCCCTCCAAGACGAACAGTGGTTAGAGTTGTATAAAGTCATGATGCTCACTAGAGCTGCCGATGACAAAGCACTGCAGCTGCAGCGGCAGGGGCGCATGCTGACCTATGCACCCAACACGGGGCAGGAAGCGGCCCAAGTGGGGCCGGCGGCTGCCATGGGCAAAAACGACTGGCTGGTGCCCGCCTTTAGGGAGCTTGGCGCCTGGCTGCACCGGGGTATCGACCTCAAGTCCGTATACCTCTACTGGTACGGCAACGAGTTCGGCAGCCACTTCCCAGAAGGGGTCAAGGTGCTGCCCATTGCTGTGCCCATTGGAACCCAGCTCCACCACGCGGTGGGCATTGCCATGGCTTCCAACATCAAAGGAGAAGATGATGTCACCGTTGCCTACATCGGCGACGGAGGAACCTCAACCGGTGATTTCAGCGAGGCTGTAAACTTCGCGGGAGTATTCAACGCACCGGTTGTTTTTATTGTCCAGAACAATCAATATGCCATATCCGTGGCCAGGGGCAAGCAGACCAAGGCGGTGACCATGGCCCAAAAGGCGGTTGCCGCGGGGATCCCCGGCATTTTGGTGGACGGCAATGATCTCTTCGCCATGTACGCGGCGACGAAAGAGGCAGTGGAGAGAGCTCGCTCCGGCGGAGGCCCCACACTCATCGAAGCCTACACCTATCGCTTAGGTGCCCATACCACCTCCGATGACCCCACTAAATACCGGGAAGACAGTGAAGTGGAAGAGTGGAAACCGCGGGATCCCCTGCGGAGGATGAAGGCTTACCTGATTAGGCAAGGCCTTTGGAGCGAAGAGCAGGACGCGGCCCTCTATGAGCAGTACGGCGCCTACGCCTTGGATGTGTTTCGGCAGGTGGAGGCAGAAGGCGAGCCCAAAGTGGAGGATCTGTTCAAGTACACTTACAAAGAAATGCCTGCCCACATCCGGGAGCAGTATGAGGAATATGTCCAGTATCTAGAAGGGAAGGTGGACTAAATGGCCCTGATGAACCTGATCACCACGATTAACCACACCTTGGATCTGGCCATGGCCCAGGACGAACGGGTAGTGGTTTTTGGCGAGGACGTGGGTGTGGAAGGCGGCGTGTTTAGGGCCACTGTGGGACTGCAGGAGAAGTACGGCGATCAGCGCTGTTTCGATACGCCCCTGGCGGAGTCGGCCATTGTGGGAGCGGCAGTGGGCATGGCCATCAACGGCCTGAGGCCCGTGGCGGAAATCCAGTTTTCAGGTTTCGCCTATCCCGCTTTCAATCAAATTGTCTCCCACGTGGCCAGGCTGCGCAACCGCACTAGGGGCCAGCGCAGCCTGCCCATGGTGATCCGCATGCCCCACGGGGGCGGGATCAAGGCCTTGGAACATCACTCGGAAAGCCTGGAGACGTTCTTCGGCCACATTCCAGGGCTGAAAGTGGTAGTTCCCTCCACTCCCTACGACGCCAAGGGCCTGCTCCTTGCGGCCATCCGCGACGATGATCCCGTGATCTTTTTGGAACCCTCCAAGCTCTACCGGGCTTTTAGGCAGGAGGTGCCCGAGGAGGATTACACCATTCCCATCGGTAAAGCCAAGGTTATCAAGGCGGGCACCGACCTCACTGTGGTGAGCTGGGGCGCCTATGTCCACGAAGCTGTGAAGGCAGCGGAGCTGCTCCAGGCAGAGGGGATTGATGCCGAGGTCATCGATCTGCGCACCATCTCGCCCCTGGATCGGGAAACAGTCCTTGAGTCGGTGAAAAAGACGGGCAGGTTCGCCGTGGTGCACGAAGCGGCCAAGTCCTTCGGGCCCGGGGCAGAGCTAGTGGCCCTGGTCAATGAAGGAGCGTTTCTGCATTTGGAGGCACCGCCCACACGCCTAGCGGGCTTTGACATTACCATTCCCCTGCCCCGGGGAGAACACCACTACTTCATGGACGCTCAGCGCATGGCAGCCGGCCTGCGCAAAGTGGCCCATTTCTAAGGAGGGTTAGTCATGCTGGAGTTCAGATTCCCGGATATTGGGGAAGGCATAACCGAAGGCGTTATTCTCAAATGGTTCGTGGAAGTGGGCCAGGAAGTTAGGGAAGGCGATTCCCTCTTTCTGGTGGAGACAGACAAGGTGAACGCAGAAATCCCGTCGCCGGCCAGCGGCACCATTTTGGCTCGTTTCGGGGAAGTGGGCCAGACCATCAATGTGGGGGACGTGGTTGTGCAGATTGGCGATGCTTCTGCCCAGAGTGCACCGGAGCCAGTGGCTGAGGAAGACGCTGGGGCAGTTGTGGGGGCTTTGGAAACGTCTAACCAGGTTTTGGCGGCCAGCAGCGAACATGCAGTAGCAGTGAACGGGGCTTCCCGGCGCAAAGCGCTGGCCACCCCTGCCGCCCGCAGGCTGGCTAGGGACCTGGGTGTGGATATCAATGCGGTTGCGGGCAGCGGGCCCGCAGGCAGGGTGATGAAGGAAGACATTCTCCAAGCTACGGATGGGCCGAAACCCGAGGCGCCGCCCCAGGCAGCGCCCGCATCCAGCGCCCCTGGCCAGGAAGAGCGGGTAGCCCTGACCACCCTGGGCAAGACCGTGGCCAGGAACATGGCCCTCTCCAAACGGGAGATTCCCCATGCAGCGGTCATGGATGAGCTGGATGTGACGGAACTGGTGCAGTTCAGGCAGGAGGCCAAGGGCCTCGCGGAGCAGGAGGGGGCAAAACTCACCTATATGCCCTTCATCATCAAGGCGGCTGCCCTGGCCCTCAAAGAGTTCCCCGTTTTCAACGCCGTCTTTGCGCCAGAAACGGAGGAGATCATCCTCAAGAAGCACTACAACCTGGGGATTGCGGTGGATACGCCCGATGGGCTCCTGGTCCCAGTGATCAAAAACGCCGACCAAAAGAGCCTGCTGCAGCTGGCCAGAGAGGTGCAGGACTTAGCGGAGAAGGCGCGGCAGCGCACCCTGTCCCTAGAGGAGATCCAAGGCGGAACCTTTACCCTGACCAACTATGGTGCAGTGGGAGCTCTGTCGGGAGTGCCCGTGATCAAGCATCCCGAATCCGCCATCCTAGGTATTGGCACCATCACCAAGAAGCCGGTTGTGGATGGGGATGACCAGGTTGTGATCCGGCACATGCTCCCTATCACCCTGGCCTTTGATCACCGCTTCATTGACGGAGGAAGTGCCGGACGATTCATCACAAGGCTGAGAGCGTACTTGGAGCAGCCCCTCCTGCTCCTGCTCGCTTAGGGGGGAAGAGAGATGTCACGCTACAAGATTGCCATTTTGGGGGGAGGTCCCGGCGGCTACGTGGCCGCCATCCGCGCCGCACAGCTGGGAGCCGAGACGGTGCTCATTGAGGCTGGGGAACTGGGAGGGGTGTGTCTCAATGAAGGCTGCATCCCCACCAAAACCCTGCTGAAAAGTGCCCGGGTGTATCAGGAGTTGCTCAGCTCAGAGAAGTTCGGCATCAGCATCGACGGAGAGGTAAGGATCGACTGGGCTGCCATGCAGCGGCGTAAGGACGGCGTGGTGGGCCAGCTGAACTCCGGTGTAAGGGGCCTGCTCAAGCAGAACGGGGTGGAGGTAGTTCAGGGCTTTGGCGAGGTGCTTGATCCCCACACCATTGTGGTGGGCGGGGAGCGGATCTCCGCAGACCACCTGATTATCGCCACCGGCTCCAGTCCCGCCATCCTGCCCATTCCAGGGCTGCAGGAAGCCCTAGAAAGCGGTGCCGCGGTAACCAGTACGGGGGCGCTGACCTTCAAGGAAGTTCCCCAGCGCTTGGTGATTGTGGGCGGGGGAGTAGTGGGCATGGAATTTGCTGCCCTGTTCAGCTCCTTGGGTTCCCAGGTCACGGTACTGGAGAAGTTCACCGTCTTAGGCAGCCTGGATCAGGATCTGCAGAAATACATGCAGCGACTCCTGGAGAAAAAGGGTGTGGAGATCCACAACGGAGCGGATATTCAGCGTTTTGCAGGCTCTCAGGTGATCGCGGAGATCAATGGAGAGACTAGAGAGTTCCAAGGCGATGCGGTGCTGGTGAGCCTGGGCAGAAGGCCCAATGTGCAGGCCGTTTCCCGGCTGGGCCTGGAGCTGGAGCGGGGAGCTATCCGCACCAATGAGCGCTTGGAGACCAGCATTCCCGGTGTCTATGCCATCGGTGATGTGAACGGCAAGCAGATGCTGGCCCACACCGCCTCCGCGGAAGGGCTGGCGGCTGTGGAGAACATCATGGGCGGCAGTGCGGTCATCAACTACGACAAGATACCTGCCTGCATCTACACCTTCCCAGAAGTGGCCATGGTGGGCCTCACGGAGCAGGAGGCGGTGCGGCGAGGACACAAGGTTGCCATCGGCACCTTCCCCCTGGCCGCCAACGGCAGGGCGCTGGCGGAAGGCGAGCCCGAGGGGCTCGTCAAGATCGTTGCTGACGAGAAGTACGGTGAGGTGCTGGGTGTGCACATCATCGCTGCCCAGGCCACCGACTTAATCTCCGAAGCGGTGCTGGCTCTGGAGCTGGAGAGCACTGTCCATGAGCTGGCCAACGCTGTCCATCCCCATCCCACCTTTTCGGAGGTGGTGATGGAAGCGGCCCACGCCCTTTTGGGCCACGCCATCCACGTCTTCAAGAGGTAGCCGGTTCATACCGGATCATATAGAAAGCTGGCCGGAAACTTCCGGCCAGCTTCGCCATTGCGGCTCAATCAAACAGGCACTGCAGGAATTCTTCCTTGGTGATGCCCACGAAGTATTCTGCAAACTCCACTTGGCCCAGGACATCCTCCACGGCGCTTTCCCTATACTGCGTTCCGTTGAGCAGGTTCTCCAGTTCAGTCACGTCCCGGCGGCCGAAGAAGTCGCCGAAGATGTGCAGGTCCTGAATCAAACCATCCACCACATTGAGCTTAAGCTCCAATTTCCCTCCGGCAAAGCGCTTTTCCTTTTCCATCTCGCACTCGGGCGAGGCTCCGTAATTCCATTCCCACCTAGCGTAGCGTTCCTCTTTCAGTCTGTGTACAATTGCCCATTCCTCGTCCGAGAGCACATAGTCCTTTCTTGGCTCTGGAATCAGAAACTGCAGCAGGACCTCTTTGAACTCGTCAATAGTAATGGGGGTCTTGAGGTAGGGATAGATGTTGGTCACCCGGCTGCGCACCGATTTGACTCCCTTGGATTGGAGCTTGTCCGCGCTCACGTTGAGGGCCTCCTGCACCACATCAAGCTGGGAGTTGAACAGAATGGTGCCGTGGTGGAGCAGGCGGTTCTTGGACCAATACTGGGCGTTACCTGAAAACTTCTTGCCGTCAATGGTGATGTCATTGCGCCCGGAAAACTCGGCCTCCACGCCCAAGCTGGCCAAGGCCTGGATCACGGGCCGGGTGAAGTATTCAAAGTTGCTCACCATCTCCTTTTGCGCGTCCACGATGAAGGTGAAATTCAGATTGCCGAAATCGTGGTAAACGGCGCCTCCGCCGGACAGCCTGCGCACCACGTGAATACCCCGCTCTTTAATGAAGGGGGCGTTCACTTCAGCCACTGTGTTTTGGTTGCGCCCCACCACTACGGTGGGTTCGTTTTGCCAGAGGATCACGTATTCTTCCCGAGGATCCAAGTAGTTGAGGGCATATTCCTCCACAGCCAAGTTGATCCTGGGATCGGTATGGTCGTTGACGATGCGGATCATGATGCCACCTCGCTTTCCGTAGCTGTACTGAGATCTTACGTTAGCGGGGAGGGGCTGTCAATCTTTATCAATCTGGCATGTCTGCGCCGCCTTCACCGCACACTAACGGAAAAGGGATGGAGGGCAAAAGATGACAGCACATTCGGAACAACAGAGCTACATCGATACTCTAAATGAACTCCTTAAGGGCGAGCTCATGGCCATGCGAATCTACCAGGAAACAAACGCCCTGCAAGGCGATGAAAATGTCCGGGCGATGCTGCAGCAGTTTGCCGCTGATCATGAAGAACATGCCAGGCTCTTAGCCCAGCGCATCAGGGAACTGGGCGGGATTCCTGAGACGGAGGCGGGGTTGGCGGGAACCATGGCGGGTATCTGGGCCAGAATCAACGCCCTAAGGGGCCCTTCCCATCTGCTCCAACAGATCTACTCAGGTGAAGACAACGGCGTCCACGCCTATGAAGATCGCATCGACGAACTTGATCCCCAGAGCCAAGAGCTCGTCTCCGAGATCATGAGCACTGATCATGATCATCTGAAACGCTTTCAGGAGAGAATGGAAGCGGAGAAAAAGGAAAGGCCGGAATGATCGCGACATAGTCCCGGTTTAGTCCAGGATGATTCCATAGGTCTCGTAAGTGACCTTCTTGTAACGCTCGGCCAGTTCATGGGCTCCCTGAATGCGCAGCATGCCTATGGCCAGCTGCAGGCTCTCACGGTATTGGGGCTGGCCCAAATGGAATTGGGCAATGCCCTTTCTGTACAGCAGACCCGCGAGATAATGGGCCAGATAGTTCTGGTTGCAGAAGTCGATGCCCTGGAGGGCCGCGTCCAAAGCGCTTTGGTGGTCGTCCAGGCGGTGGTAATTATAGGCGAGATTGAAGTAGATTTTACTGCGCAGCAGCTTCTCGTGCCAAGTGGCGTGCCTGCTGCCATCTCCCCGTTTCAAACAGAGCAGCAGCATTTCGCTGCTCAAGTTGGGGTTGCCCTTGGCCAGGGAAGTGGCGATCATGAACAAAATACGCAGTTCAAACTCTGTGTATTTGAACTCAGCGAACCTCTCCGGTTCGAAGTTGGGATGGGAAAACCTCATGGCCGCGCAGAAGTCCCGGAGCGCACCTGCGGAGTTGGCCGCATAATGCTTGTTCGCCCCCGCAAGCATCAAGCGGAACTGATCCGCCACCGCGATGTTCACCAAGACGCTCTTTTCTTCGCTGGCCATATATTCCTGGAAGTCTTGTTCCAACTGCTGCAGGGCAGCGAGATCATTGAAGAAAACCATGTCTTCGAAACGGTAGTAGAACTGAAAGAGCTTGTTGGCGCTGCTGTAGGAGGACAAGAGGGCTAGGAGATCCTTTTTGTAGGTGAGGGATAGGTGGATTAGGGTATCGTATCTGGGGACAACTTCGCCATTTTCAATCCTGCGGATGGTATCAGCCGCCAGCATGGCCCTGCCTGCCACGTCTTCTTGTGTATATCCCAATGACCTCCTAAGCCGTCTCAGATGGTCTCCAAACTTGGTGAGATCAAAGGAATGAAACATGAAATCTCCACCTCCCCAAGAAACCGACATTTCTTCGGGGTGCCCTGGGCCGCAAAGCGTGTTAATCTTGTCCCAAAGGAGGGATAGACATGAAAAAGGCTTTGCTTACTCTAGTGATTGTTGTATCCCTTGTCCTCGGCGCATCATCGATTTCCATGGCTGCCCCAGATGACATACCGGATGCTTTAGGTCCAAACACCTGTGCTTACGTGGTCAATCCTGTGGAAATCCTTTAGTACCGGAAACGGGGCCGCTATGCTCTGGAGTGAACGGTGTACGAGTTCTACTAGAACTTCCTGGAATCCTCCATATTGGGGAGGGGTCTGGCCGTTTGCTTCCAGTTAAAGAGAGTGGAAGGGAGGTTAGCTGTAGAGCTGTATCGCGCGCCCGCTAGCTGGACAACCATTACCCCCCGCCAGCTAGCACACTCAGCGCGCAGCGCATAGATAGCGAAAGTCGTACAAATCCCAAGGGTGTTCGGGCAGTTCTGTCCGGGCGCCTTTTTCTTTTTTTCCCTTGACCTTGACGCAGCGTCAAGGTTTATACTCGTTTTAG